>BNJS01000358.1_pt1 | contig 81840 bp, 76 predicted proteins | sample 8540461 | NCBI WGS metagenome assembly BNJS01 (sample SAMD00202454, study PRJDB9452) | human saliva metagenome | isolation source: human saliva | place: Japan
GGCGAGGTTGTTGCGGAGAGGAGGGTCGGGGTGGCGGGTCCCAGGATGCGGGTGCGGTCCTCGAGGGTCTGTTCGCACAGGGCGATGGCCTCATCGATCCGCGCGGCATCCCGTGGTAGGCGACGGGCGAGGTTGTTGCGTGAGATCAGGGTGGGTGGTGGTGGGGTCCCAGATGCTGCGGTGTCTCGAGGGTCTGCTCGCACAGGCGATGGCGTCGATGATCCGCCGGCATCCTGGTAGGCGCGGCGAGGTTGTTGCGTGAGGTGAGGGTGCTGGGGTGGGGTCCCAGGACGGGTGCGGTCCTCGAGGTTCTGCTCGCACGGGCGATGGCCCTCGTCGATCCTGCCGGCATCCTGCGTAGGCGCCGGGCGAGGCTGTTGCGTGAGGTGAGGTGCTGGTGGGTGGTGGGGGTCCCCAGGATGCGGGGTGCTGGTCCTCGAGGTTCTGTTCGTGGAAACAGGGTGATAGTGCGTCTGTCTGAGTCCTGCTCGGCAGTCCTGGCAGGCGCGACGGCGAGGTTGTTGCGTGAGGCCAGGGTGCTGGGGTGGTGGGGTCCCAGGATGCGGGTGCGTCCTCGAGGTTCTGCTCGTACAGGGCGATGGCCTCATCGATCCTGCCAGCGTCTCAAAGCAGCGTGGCGAGGCCGTTGCGTGAGGTGAGGTGCTGGGGTGGCGGGGGTCCCAGGATGCGGGTGCGTCCTCGAGGTTCTGCTCGTGCAGGGCGATGGCCTCATCGATCCCGCCAGCCTGCCCTCAGCACTGGCGAGGTTGTTGTGTGAGGCCAGGGTGCTGGGGTGGTGGGGTCCCAGGATGCGGGTGCTGTCTCGAGGTTCTGCTCGTGCAGGGCGATGGCCTCATCGATCCTGCCGGCATCCCTGGTAGGCGACGGCGAGGTTGCTGGTGCGCCAGGGTGCTGGGGGTGGCGGGGTCCCAGGATGCGGGTGCTGTCCTCGAGGTTCTGCTCGTGCAGGGCGATGGCTCCTCATCGATCCCTGCCGGCATCCCTGTAGGCGACGGCGAGGCTGTTGCGTGAGGCCAGGTGCTGGGGTGATCGGGGCCAAGGGTGTCGCCCGACCGCGTAACAGAATCAGTGAGGGTAAGTGCCAGTTGTGGCATCCCAAGGTCGGCTGCATTCCGTATCGTCGTTGCGAGTAATGCGACAAAATCTGGACCGGAAAATAATGGGCGAGAGTGGTCTTGAGATGTGACTCGCGCCTCATTTGTTCAACGAGATTTCGTGTCTCCTCGTCGCTGCTGTTCAAAATTAGCTAGTTTTCCTAGCGTCGATCTTGTCGAGGATGGTTGCTGCGTGCGTGCTGCTTTGTAAAATTTCCCTTGTTCGCTCAGGTAGGTTTCGCGGTAAACTTGCCCTTGAAGGCGGTGAATGATGGTCTTATCTCCGTCGGTGGACTCTTGAAGGACGGATGATCTTCAGGAAGAGACAGGCTGTCGCGAACTGCGTCGGAGTCATCGTTGAGCTGCTAGAAGCCAATGAGTCGGTACTCCGGAAGCAGCCAGGAGGGACAGTGTGCCAAGGAGTGATATACGATCTTCTCCGCTGAGGGGTGTGTGTGATTCTGAGTCTCGCTCCAGGACCCGTTCGTATGCCAGGAATAGAGCGACGCTGACGGCATCCGGTAGTCATCGCCCCTCGAGGCGGCTGATGCTTGCCTCGAGTGGGTGATCTGCTCAGCCTCTGCAAGATAGATAGACAGAGAGTATCGTCCCCGACTTGCTGTTGCGGCCGTCGTGGGCAACTGCGACCGGGAGATCACCAGCGCAGTCAGCGATCTGGTCGCCGCTCGCGTGGGTGTCGCCGGTGCGCCTCGCAGAGGAGAGTCATCGACTCGTTCGCGATCGAAGACGCCGACCGTTATCGGTAACCATCCAAAACCATTCCAGTCAAGGTGGCGCGTGGTAGTGATGATGACCCGGATTCCGCCGCCCTCGGGGATGAGTGGTCTCTCAGGTCGTCGGGTTCCTACGGTTGTCGAAGACGAAGAGGCGGTTGGTCTCATCCGTTGAGCGCAGCTGATCCAGGAATCGCCGAATAATAGTCTCCGGAGGACATCCTCGCGGCATCGATACCGATGCGCAGTGCGATTTCTGTAGAGATCGGCAACAGCTCCTTACGTGGCCGCGTTGATCCAGGCGACTAGGGCCATTCCTCCATCTGGCGGCAACTGCAGCGGCCAGCTGAGTCTTGCCGCTTCCTCGCATCCCCGTCAGCACTGTACGAGGCTCGGTGCGAGTGAGGATGGCATCGAAGAGCTCGTCCTGCCCTTCTCGCTTGACGAAGCCTGCGGCGACCCTGGGCGCAGCTACCGAAGCGAATCCGCGTGGGTGAGGCAGGGTTGGCTCTGCGGATCGCGCCATGGATCCCTTGATATCGGTACGCCATAGCCCCCAGTAGTCCGTGATCCTGCCTGCCCTCTAGCAGCTGTTCCTGCTGGCAGTATCTTGATTCTTGGCCTGCGAGGCTGCTTGAGTGCGGCGATGTCGAAAGCCTGTGATCCCGGTGTTCGATAGATGAACTCGTCGGCGACGATACGGGTCAGGTCATCGAAGAAGGACTCGGCTGCCGTCTCCACGTACCGACGGTGGCCGGCCGTCCGCCGTCGGAGGTAGGTCTCGAAGTTGTCCGGGAACCGCACCGCCTCGAGGACTGCGGCGTCGTCGCCGCTGAGCCCTTTCGAGCGCCACCCATCTCAGTGACGGCTCCAGCCAGGGCGGATTGAGTGACGCTGGTCCGCTCGTACCGTTCGCTGGCGGCATCCACCTGCTTCTGAAGTCGAGACTTGATGGAGGCCTCCAGCGGATTCTCCTGTCCACCTCGCTCCTGCATCAGGCTCTCAGTATGCGCGCCATGTGTTGAGGGCATCGCCTGGCAGTGACGCCGCGCTGCTCCAAGAAGGATCGACGGACACGGCGGCTCCGCGCATAAGCAGCCCGGCGATGCTGGCAGACAGGGCAGCGAGGGAGAGAGGATCGGCCATACCGCTATCGTACAAGCGGTCAGCGGCCCCGAAACAGAATTCCTCACGGCTATGTCCCGAGCAGCTTCTCCGCATCCTCACACCTTCCAGCGGCAGCGATAGGCGCCGGCGAGGTTGCCGCGCGGAGGTGAGAGTGACAGGATGAGCAGGTCCCAGGGTGCGGGTGCGGTCTCTCGAGTTTCTGCCTCGAAGAGGGGGATGGCTTCGTCGAGCCTGCCGGCTGCCTGGTAGGCGCCGGCGAGCGTGCTACGTGAGGTGAAGGTGTCGGGGCGGTCAGGGCCCAGAATGCGAATGAAGTCGGTGAGGTTCTGCTCGAACAGACGGATGGCCTGCTCAGCCTGCCAGCATCCCGGTAGGCGCCGGCGAGGCTGTGGCGTAGAGCCAAGGTTCCAGGGTGGTCGAGGCCCAGGGTGCGGGCGACGTCGTCGAGGTTCTGCTCGAACAGGGGAATGGCCTCGAGCCCGCGGCGTCCCGGTAGGTGCCGGCGAGCGGCGCGCGAGCTGAGCGTTGCGAGCGGGTGGTGGGGGACCCGCGAGGCGGGTGACGTCGGTGAGGCTCTGCTGATACAGGGGGATGGCCTCGTCGCGTCTGCCCGCATCCCGGTAGGCGCCGGCGAGCGTGCCGCGCGAGGCCAAGGTTTCAGGATGGTCGAGGCCTGAGAGGCGGGTGACGTCCTCGAGGTTCTGCTGATACAGGGGGATGGCCTCGTCGAGCCCCGCCCGCATCCCGGTAGGTTGCGGCGAGGTTGTTACGTGCGGCCGAGGCGCCGGGACTGTCGGGACCCATGATGCGCATGGCGTCTGCGAGGATCTGCTTCTTCAGGGTGATGGCCTCGTCGAATCGGCCCGCTTCCCGGTAGATGCCGGCCAGTTCGTCGCGTGCGGTCAGAGTGCTGCGGTGGTCGGGGCCCAAGACGAGGCTGCGGCCGCTGGAATACCCGCTCGTACAGGGTGATGGCCTCGTCGAGCCTGCCGGTTGCATGGTAGGCGCCGGCGAGGTTGAGACGTGAGGTCAGGGTGCCGGGATGGTCGGTGCCCAGGACGCGGATGGAGTCCTCGAGGGTCTGCTCGTACAGGGCGATGGCCTTGTCGAGCCTGCCGCTCGCCCGGTAGGTGCCGGCGAGGTTGTTGCGTGAAGCCAGGGTGTCGGGGTGGTGGGGGCCCAAGGCGTCGCAGGCCTGGGTCACGGAGTCAGTGAGACAAAGGGCCAGTTGCGACATCCCAAGGCTGGTCGCGCGTAGTAGTCTCGGCGAGTCGCGAAGACACCTGTGGCTCAGAAAACAGTGAATGAGAGTAGTCCTGTGATGTGACTGAGAGCTAGCTGCTCGATGAGATGGTGGGTCTCTTGTCGCCGTTGTTCAGGATTCTCTAGGTGGTCTACGTCCATCCCGCCGAGAAGTGTTGCAGCGCACCTACGCGCCTCACCGAGTTGCTTCTGGTCATTAGGTAGGTTTCCCGGTACACGTGTCCCTGGAGCCAGTGAATGAAGGTCTTGTCGCCGTCGCTGGATTCTTGGAGGATAGCGACGCTCTTCAGGAAAGACAGGGTGTCGCGTACTGCGTCGGAGTCGCTGTCGAGCCTCAATAGCCAGTGAGTCGGTACGCCGGAAGCTGTCAGGAGGGACAGTGTGTCGAGGAGCGATACGGCGATCCTCTCCTGCTGAGGGTGCTTGGTTCTGAGCTGCCCGCGACCTGTTCGTATGCCATGAGCAGTGCGATGCCGACGGCGTTCGGGTAGTCGTCGCCCTCGAGGGGACTGATGCTTGACTCGAGCGGGTGATGACTCAGCCTGTCAAGGTAGCCGGATAAGGTGTATCCGCCCTGTTTTGCTGTCGCGGCGGCTTGGGCTATGGCGACGGGCAAGTCGCCAAGCGCATCCGCGATCCGTCAGCTGCTTCGCGGTGAGTGTCGACGGTAGCGCTCGCACAGGAGTGTGATCTGACTGCTCCCGATCGAAGGCGCCAATCAGAACCGCAACCACCCCAGGCCGTCCTCTAGTCGAGTGTGGCGCGTGGTGGTGATGAGGGTTCGAACCCGGTGCTCTCGGGAACGAGGTCTCAGGTCGTTGGGATTCTCCACGTTGTCGAAGACGAAGAGACTGTTGCTCCCGTCCGCTGAGCGCAAATGATCCATGAGGCGTCGAACGATGACCTCCAGGGGGATGCTATTCGGTGCATCGATACCGGTCCGCAGCGCGAGTTCGTAGAGGTCGGCAATGATTTGCTTGCGTGAGGCCGCATGAATCCACGCGACTAGGGGCCAGCCCTCCTCCTCGCACCTGGCCGCAATCGCAGCTGCCAGCTGAGTCTTTCCGCTTCCCCGCATCCCGGTCAGAACTGTGCGAGGCTCGGCGCGAGTGAAGACGGCGTCGAAGAGCTCATCCTGCCCCTCCCGTGTGACGAATCCTGCGGTGACCTGGGGGCGATTTCCAAAGCGAAGCAGTTTACCGGCTTGCATGTGAGAGGGTGTCATACTAGTGTTATTGATGCTGTTGGTGATCTTATCTGGGTGCTCGTGAGCCTTCTTGTGCTGGTCTGACAATTGTTTTTGGCCTGTGAGTACTTGCTTGAGTGCGGCAAGGTTGAAGGTCCGTGAGCCCGGTGCTCGATAGATGAACTCGTCGGCGACGATGCGGGTCAGGTCATTGAAGAAGGGCTCGGCTGCTGCTTCGACGTTCTGGCGGTGGCTGGCCGTTCGCCGTCGGAGGTGCGTCTCGAAGTTGCCTGGGTGGCGTACCGCCTCGATGACTGCGGCGTCGTCCTCACTGAGCTCCTTGAGTGCCACCTCCATCTCGGTGACGGCTCCAGCCAGCGCGGAATGGTTCACCTTTTGGTTGCTTGCTGGCGGCATCCACCTGCTCCTGAACTCGGCCCTTGATGGACGCCTCCAGCTGATTCTCCTCGCCGCCTCGCCCTGGCAGCAGACCTCTCATGCTGCGCCACGCGTTGAGGGTCTCGCCAGGTAGTGACGCCGCGCTGCTCCACGAAGGATCGACGGCCACAGCGGCTCCGCGCATGATCAACCCGGCAAGGCTGGCGGACAGTGACGGCAGAGGGAGATGGGGTGGGCCATGCCGCTATCGTACAAAGCGGTCAGCAGTGCTGAAACAGAATTCTTACGGCATTGACTGACTCGGCGACGACCTCGACGAGATGGTCACCGAAGGGGGGTCGTGTCATCGAGCACGCGCCCGTGGAAGGTGCGCCCCCAGGTGCCAGTCGGAGGTGTGGAGGATCCGCATGCGGATACTGTCTCACAGCCCCACCGATATCAACTGACGACGGCTTGCCGTGGCCAGTCACCGACCCCGGCGCCGTCCTTGAGCCACGTTAGCACCAGGATGGCCTGGCCCCAGGTCGGGCCGCCCTCTGATGCGGGTGGATGTCCTGGGCGCGGCGGTAGGCGATCAATCAGCCGCTGACGATACGCACAGTAGCGATGGGTAAGTCGAGAGTGGCACGGTAGGACAGCACGCGGAACTTCCCTTACGGGCAGGTTTTTTTGGTCAAAAACAACTCTGACGCACGGCTCCGCGTGCACCCCGCTCCGACACACCCCACCTCGGCCCTATCCACCTTTTTCCCCGCCGTCTCAGCGCTCGAGACCATCGTGAGCACCACACTCCAGTGAGAAAACCGCAATACCCGAATCAATCAAAACTTGATGGCCTGTGAATGTCATCGTTCGTGCCTCAAGAACCGGCGCATCCGCCACACCGACTACAGGCGACCACTCGACACATTCGTCACCACCATCACAGCCATCATCGGCCTACACTTCTCACCACTGAATAAGCCTCAATGTCCAAAATCTCATTTCACCCCACTCTCACCCCGAGAGTCACTATTTTCATGTACCCGACACTGCCAGTAGCCCCCATACCGTTACCAGCGTCAGCGGCCCCCAGAGTAGAATAGGCAGGTAGCACCACAGCATGACAGCCAGTGCCCAGTTGTGGATCAGGCCAGCGTCAGGTCGGTGTCCAAACGCGACCTGTCGCGACCATCTGTACATTGAAGATCCAAATCAAAGCCAGTGAGCCAACAGCGCCGAGGACCGCTGGCAGCCTGGCGGGTATGCGCCACTGCCCGAGGCGCTCACTCCATGGCCGTATGAGTCCTACGGCCAGATAACCGCACGTCACCTGCACTCATGCTCAACCCAAAGACGTAGACGTATCCGAGTGCGGGTTCGCCAGCAAGCTGGAAGGCGCGAAAATCGGCCGTTCCAGGCATGAATCCAACAATCATGAGCACGCGCCAGATGCCTGACGGTAGGGTGGAAAAAAATGCGCTCCACGCGCACAGACGCATCCAGCTCGGTCGGTCTAGATCAGCATCCCTCGACGACATGATGCCAGTATAGCCCGAGATTTTCGATGCAAGTCAACATACACGCGATTCTGACCGTTAAGTGGCGTGTGAGGATCCGGCGGTTTTGAGTGAGTAGTTCTCTCGAACCGTCCGGCGAAGGTGATCGCGAACCTAGGATATCGCACACCTAACGAGGTTGATCGTGAGTTCCTGGTCCTAACCAAGGCGGCCTCACTGGGGTTGCCCACCCTGGAGACAAGGGCTACAGGGCTGGTACTGGTCATCCTCACCCTCCACAAAGGCTTCTGGTGAGAAAACCTCAAGCTCCAGAGACATAACATCCACGCGAGAAATGTCGATGCCGGTGAAGAGGACTCCGTCAGGCGGCGATGGTGCCGGCGGAGACCAGAGCGATGATGACCAGGCCCAGCAGTACGCGGTAGACGAGGAAGGACGTGAACTTGTTGGAGGACACGAAGCGCAGCAGCCAGGCGATGGTCGCGTAGGCGACGATGCCGGAGACGACGGTCGCGATAATGGTGGGCGTCCAGCCCACGGTATTGCTGATGGTGCCGGCCTCGGTTGCAGCCTCCAGCAGCCCGGCCGCGACCAGGGACGGGATGCCCATGTAGAAGGACAGGCGCGTGGCCGTCACCCGGTCGAACTTGAGGAAGAGGCCGGCGGAGATCGTCGCCCCGGAGCGGGAGATGCCGGGGAAGACCGGGGAGAGGGCCTGGAACGCACCGATGATGAGGGCGTCCTTGACGGTCACGTCCTTCATACCCTTTGGTGAAGTTCTGCTGGCGGGTCGGCCATCCACATGGCCGCCGACCACACGATGAGGGCACCGGCGATCACCCACAGGAGCGGACCGGGTCCTCGATGAAGTCCTTGAACAGCAGCCCGACGGCCGCCACGGGATCGAGCCCAGGACGATGCCCCAACCGAGCGTGTAGTCGGGGTCCTGGCGGGCCTGCTGGTTGTCCAGGCCCTGAACCGGGCTTTGATGCCCCTGAACCAGGCGGTGATGATCCGGACGATGTCAGCCCAGAAGTAGATGATGGCGGCGAGGATCGCACCCACCTGGATGACGGCGGTGAAGGCGGTCATGCCCGCGGAGTTGATCTCGTAGCCGAGCAGCTCTCGACAATGTTGAGGTGCCCGGTGGAGGACACCGGCAGGAACTCGGTGATGCCCTCGACGATGCCGAGGAGGACGGCGTGCAGCCAGTTCAAAGGGACTCCTGGGGTGGACGGATGGTGGACTCACGGCAGGTTACCGGCGCACGAGGTGGGGGAAACGGCCGGGTAACTGTGGTACCCGCCGCAGCGGTGGCGGTTCAGCCGCGCGGCGACGCCGGGTCAAACGCCCAGTTCTACGGCCGCGTATCAGTTTGTGTCCCTTTTATAACGTTGGATGCGTGGCAAGTCCAGCCCGTGTGATCCCGGCGTGTGGCTGCGGGTGGTCGGCTGCGGCTGCGCCTCACTCCATGACGAGGTGCGCTGCGTGCTCGCGCAGGTACTCACGCAGATAGGGGCGGCGAAGTCGACCTTGCTGCAGCCGGCGGTCTTGATGATCCCGGCGGCGAGCAGCCCGGGTTGCGGTGAGACCGACACGTAGTTGACAGGCGATCCATGCGTTCGGCGATGTCGGCGATCTGTGAGGGGCCGTCGTCCCGGCCACGCACACGAGCATGGTGCGGTCGACGTCGGACAGGTCGCGTAGTGCCGGAGCATAGAACCAGGTTGCCGAGGCGCAGTCGGGCAGCGGTCGTTCCTGCGGCGACTGCTGGCTGGGTCACTGGGCCATCGCCACTGTGCTTCCACACCTGGTACCCTCACGAGCTGGATCATGAATGGGTAACCGCCGGTCGCGTTCGCGCACTCCTGGGCCAGGTCGTTGCTCAACGCCTTCGCGCCCGTGTCGAAGGTCGACTTCAGGGCCTCACAGACGTCGTTGATGGCCACCCTCACCGAGTTCTATCCGCTCGGCTCGACGCAGGAAGGTGGTGATGTCGTCGTTGAGGAGCTCCTCAACGGCTTTTGGGGAGTCCTGCCATGAGCAGGCCGATGGGAGCCCCTTCGCGAATGAGGTGCTGCACCCTCTGCGGACAGGGGCTCGCAGTTCCTCGCGCGGAATGGCATGCACTTCGTCGATCGTGAGCAGCAGGCCGGTGCCGTGCTCCGCGAGCCACTGGGTCAGTGCTCGCGCCTTCTGCCGCCAGGAGGGCTCAGGAGCAGGTGCGTGCTCGAGTGTTGCGCTACCGCCTCCGAGCGGTGTGCTTAGGCTCAGGAGGTCAACCGTGAGCGCTCCCTTGCCGGCGAGCTGCGATAACTGGCGAGTGAATTCGGCGGCGAGGCGATCCGCGAGCCCTCGCGTGCGGTCTCATCAACGACCACCCAGCCGCGCTCTCGTGCCGAGTCTCCCAGTGCGGTGAGCGCGACGGTCTTCCCGACGCCCCGAGCGCCAGTGAGTGAGCTCCAGGAGTCCGGGTGCTCCGGGGCCGTCATCGAGGCTTTCCAGAAACTCCTCGATGACGCGGTTGCGGCCAACAAGTAAGGGAGGCGTTGCGCCCGCTGTGGGTTTGAAGGGGTTGGCCATGCGTGATCGTCTCCACTTTTGCGCGTTTTAGATCTTTTAGATCTTTTATAACTTCAGGGCGTGCTGAGTTCCAGTGATGGGAGGTGAAGGCTCGGCCGGCTGCGGCGACTCAGTCCGTCTCGGCGCCCAGGTGGCTCAGGGCGACGTCGTGCAGCAGCGAGTTCGTGGCCACCGCGTTGCCCCCGAAGGGACCGGGCTCGCCATCGAGCGAGGTGAAGCGCCCACCCGCCTCGGTGACCACGGGCACGAGCGCGGCCATGTCGTAGAGCTCGAGCTCTGGCTCGGCCGCCAGGGTCCACGGCGCCCTCGGCCACGAGCATGTAGGACCAGAAGTCCCCGTAGGCGCGGGTGCGCCAGCACGACTGCATGAGTCCCAGCATCCCGCGCAGCCGCTTGGCCTGGGCCCGCTGACGAGCGAGTAGGGACATCGAGGCCCGAGTGAGGGTCGTCGACGCCGGACACCGACATCCGCCGCGCCGAGCTCAGCGACCGCCCGGTCAGGCCCCGCCGCCGGACACGGCCCACCAGCGCCTCCCCAGCGCGGGGGCGGAGACCAGCCCGACGACGCACTGGCCGTCCTCGATGAGGCCGATGAGCGTGGCCCACACCGGCACGCCCCGCACGAAGTTCTTGGTCCCGTCGATCGGGTCGATGACCCACTGACGCGAGGAGTGCCCGGTGGTGGGCAGCTCCTCGCCCAGGACGGAGTCGCGTCCGCGCGCCCGCCCCAGCTGCTCACGGATGACGCGCTCGGCCTCCCGGTCGGCCTCGGTGACCGGCGTGAGGTCCGACTTGGTCTCCACGGTGAAGTTGCCGGCGTCGAAACGGGCCTGGGTGAGGCTGTCCACCTTGTTGGCGATCGTGTGCGCCAGGTGCAGGTCATCGCGCCAGCGCCGCTGCTTGGCCGGGGGCGCCGTCGGAGCGGGCGACGCCGCTGCCGGCGAGGGCGCCGTGGGCGGTTCCGGGAAAGACGGGGCGTTGTGGGCGGGGAGTCTCGCTCATGGCACCACGGTAGCGGGGGAGCGGGCTCGGGTGCGCCCCGGGGCGTCGGGCGCGCCACCGACCGGGCGCCGTCGAACCGCGCCGAGTCGTTATCAAACCTTGAGATTTCGGGCGGTGGTGGCGGGATGAGGGGCGCGCCATATTTTTACCGCCATATTGCGGAAAAACGACGTCGAACATCGCGCGGATAGGCGGATTCGATTTGGCTGCCTGTTACTGGTTCGTTACGCTGACGGGCATGACCCAACCCGGGAGGCTCTATGCAGCATAATGCCGGTTTTACCAGGGACGACGTCGTCACAGCCGCTCTCGAGCTCGGCGTAGACCGGTTCACGATGGGCAAGGTGGCGCGTCGACTGGGGGTGAGTACAGCCGATCTGGGACGCACCGTCAGCTCGCGCGATGACCTGCTCGTGGCCTGTCTGGAGCGCGTCTCGGCCGACGTCACGCTGCCGCCCACCGGACTGAGCTGGCAGGACTACCTGCGTCAGCTCTCCGACTCGCTGTGGGACGTGCTCGACGCCAACCCCGGCCTGGACCACACGCTCATCGACCTGGCCTGGGCCTATGTGCCCTTCATGTCCGTGGCCAAGCGTGCCCACAACGCCCTCGTCTCGGGCGGCCTGCGCACCGAGGACGCCTACCTGGCGCTCAACTACACCCTCTCGACGGTCCTGACCTCCCACCAGCAGGCGGCAGCCATGGCCGAGACGGTCGAGTCCGAGCGCCAGCCGGGCCGCAGCGAGCGCGGCATCGACATCGCCACCCGCATGTGGGACGAGCGCTTCGGCGGCTCGAGCGCCGCCCTGGGCATGCATCGGTCGCACCATCTCCACAGCGGTGACGACGCCGACCGCGTCCCCTTCCGCCCCAAGGAGTCCTGGCTGGACCGCGGCGCGATGGCTCCCAAGCTGGAGGTCATCATCGGCGGCTTCTCCGGCCTGAGCAGCGTCCTGTCCACCTCCGGCGCCGGGAGTGACGGCGCCTCACGGGGACCATCCCCCGAATCACAGCCCAACGACACCAGGGAGTCCTCCGTGAACACTCTCGTTCTCGTCTTCCACCCCAACATCTCCGAGTCGCGGGTCAACAAGGCCCTCGGGGCCACGGCGGAGTCGCTCGGCGGCAACATCACCGTGCGCTACATGTACGACATCTACCCCGACTTCAACATCGACGTGGCCACCGAGCAGGCGGCCCTGCTGGGCGCCGACCGCATCGTCCTGCAGTACCCCATGTACTGGCTCTCCTGCCCGCCCCTGCTCAAGAAGTGGCTCGACGACGTCCTCACCTTCGGCTGGGCCTACGGCTCGACCGGCACGGCCCTGCACGGCAAGGAGCTCCTCCTGGCCGTCAGCGTCGGCGGCGCCGGCAGCGCCTACGGCCGCGAGGGCGCGCACATCTACACCATCCACGAGTTCCTGCGCCCCATGCAGGGCACCTCGCGAGTCATCGGCACCAAGTACGCCGTGCCCTTCCTGTCGGTGGGCGCCCTCGAGATCACCGACGAGGCCATCGCCCGGCGCGCGCAGGACTACGCCGCGGTCCTCCAGACCGCCGAGCTCCCGATGCTCGACATCTTCGGCTGAGGCGCTGCCCGCCCCTGAGCCCGTTGGGTCCCCGTCGGCGCGATCGCCGGCGGGGACCGCGCGTTGATACCGAGTGCGCCGTAGGATTCCGGCATGGTTGAGATCGTCGCGTACCGGCCGGAGCAGCGCCAGGCGCTGCTGGACCTGTCCCTGCGCGCCTGGGCCCCGGTGTTCCCGCTCATGGAGCAGGACGTGCCCGCCTTCGTCTACCGCTCCTTCTACCCCGAGGGCTGGCGGCAGCGGCAGGCCGCGGATCTTGCCGAGGTCCTCGACGGCGAGCCCGACGGCGTCGACGTCGCCGTCCTCGACGGTCGACCGGTGGGCTGGGTGTGCACCCGTCTGCATCCCGAGGACAGGATGGGGGAGGTTTACATTGTCGTCGTCGACCCCGACTACCAGCGCCGCGGAATCGGGCGGGCCCTCATGAACCACTCCATGGAGCGGGCCCGGGCCGCTGGGATGGCCATGGTAATGGTGGAGACCGGCGGGGACCGCGGACACGCCCCTGCCCGCGTGACCTACGAGGGGCTCGGCTTCCAGCGCTGGCCGGTGGCCCGCTACTTCAAGGACCTGGCCGGCGGCGACTGAGACTCACGCGAGACGCACCGAGGGCCCCAGGCCGGTTCGCCGGTCCGGGGCCCTCGGGCGTGAGGAAGCTGCGTGCCGGCGCACTCAGCCGTGAGGCTCCAGGATGGGCAGGTCCTTGCTCGCCAGCGTGGCCGCGTAGTCCTCGACCCGCTGAGCCAGGGCCTCATCGGTGATGGTGAGGGTCCCGGTGGTGGTGAAGGGCTCGAGGTAGGTCATCTGGACCATGTTCGCCGTCGCCTGGAGCGGACGCAGCAGCTCGGTGATCGTGTAGCCGTAGGAGGACTCGCGGCTGTAGGCGTCACCGGCTCCGCCGGTGCTGACGGCCACCAGCAGCTCCTTGCCGGCCAGCGCGTTGCCGGTCGAGCCGTAGGCCCAGCCGTAGAGGAGCATCGTCCTCCCACTGCTTGAGCAGGGCGGGGGTGGAGTACCAGTACATGGGGAACTGGAGGACGACCCGGTCGGCGGCCTCCAGGGCGGCCTGCTCGGCGGCGACGTCGACCTTCTGGTCCGGGTAGATGTCGTACATGTAGCGCACGGTGACGTCGTCACCGAGGGTCTCGGCCCTGGCCGCCAGGGGGCGGTTGACGCGTGAGGCGGACATGTCGGGGTGGAAGACGAGAACGAGGGTCTTCATGAACGCTCCTGCTTTCAGATGGTGATGGCGGGCGGTGCGTCGGTCGATGAGGAGACGTCAACGACGTCGTGCCCTCCCACCAGATGCTACGCACCGCGGGCGCCGTGCGGGCTCGGACCGGATCAGGGCTCCAGGAGAACCTTGATGGCGCGGCGCTCGTCCATGGCCCTGTAGGCCTCGGCGGCCTCCTCCAGGGGCAGGCGCAGGGTGAAGACCTTGCCGGGGTTGATCTCGCGCTTGAGGATGCGGTCGATGAGGTCGGGCAGGAAGCGGCGCACAGGGGCGGGGCCGCCCAGCATGTTGATCTCGGCGAAGAAGAGCTGGTCCCCGGGCAGGGAGACGCCGTGAGCCACGCCCACGTAGCCCAGGTGCCCGCCGGGGCGGCAGGAGGCGATGGCCTGCATCATCGAGGTCTGGTTGCCCACGGCCTCGACGACGCCGTGCGCGCCGTAGCCGCCGGTGAGCTCCTTGACCTTCGCCGCGCCCTCGTCACCGCGCTCGGCGATGATGACGTCGGCGCCGAACTCGCGGGCCAGGGCGGCCCGGTCCTCGTGGCGGGAGAAGGCGATGACCCTCTCGGCGCCCAGGGCCTTGGCAGCCAGCACCGCGGACAGTCCCACGGCGCCGTCACCGACCACCGCGATGGTCTTGCCGGGACCGGCCTGGGCCGCCACGGCCCCGAACCAGCCGGTGCCCAGGACGTCGGAGGCGGCCAGCAGCGAGGCGATGATCTCCGGGTCCTCAGGTCTGCCGCCGGGGACGACGACAAGGGTTCCGTCGGCCAGGGCCACGCGCGTGTACTCGGCCTGGGTGTCGCCGATGAAGCCGCCGTTGGCGCAGCGCGACTGGTAGCCGTCCTCGCAGATCTCGCAGGTGTTGTCGCTCAGGCAGAAGGAGCCGACGACGAAGTCGCCGACCTTGACGTTCTTGACGTCGTCGCCGATCTCGACGACGGTGCCCACGTACTCGTGGCCCATGGGGCGGGCCTCCTCCAGGGGCTGGATGCCCCGGTAGGGCCACAGGTCCGAGCCGCACACGCAGGCGGCCTCGAGCTTGATGACGGCGTCGGTGGGTTCGATGACGTGGGGGACCTCGCGGTCCTCGACGCGGATGTCACCGGCGGCGTGCATGACGACGCCGCGCATGGTGGTGGGCAGGGCAGGAGCAGAAGCAGTCACAGGTATGTCCTCACATCAGTGCGGGTTGATATGTGAAGACTAAACGCGTGTCTCGACGCGGGTCCACCGCCTGGCAGGTTCTGTCAGGGCCACCCAGCGGGTCTGTGGGGTACCTGTCTCGGCTTGAGGGCACGGCGTAATCGGCGCGAGCGCGGGCGAAGACCGGTGCCGACGAGCGGCAGTGACGATCGCGGGCGCTCGCGGATGATCGCGCTCGGCCGAAGCCCGATTGCGGGCCCTTCCGGTCCCTACCCGGCCTCACCTGCCGGCGTCGTCGCAGCGGTCCCGCGCGGCAGGGGCAGAACCAGCGGGGTCCCGGTGAGCGGGTCGGAGATGACCTGGACCGCCAGGCCGAAGACCTCCTCGACCATCTCGGCGGTGACGACCTCCTCGGGGCGGCCATGGGCCAGGATGCTGCCGGCGCGCATGGCGATCACCTCGTCCCCGTAACGACAGGCCTGGTTGAGGTCGTGGAGCACCGCCACGATCGTGGTGCCCAGCTCGGCGTTCAGGTCGCGGCACAGCTCGAGGAGGTCCACCTGGTGGGCCAGGTCCAGGTAGGTGGTCGGCTCGTCGAGCAGGAGGATGTCGGTGCGCTGGGCCAGGGCCAGGGCCACCCACACCCGCTGGCGCTGCCCGCCGGAGAGGGAGGAGACGTGCCGCTTGGCCAGGCTGACGACGTCGGTGCGTTCCATGGCCTCGGTGACGGCCTTGTCGTCGTCGGCCGACCACTGGTGCAGGAGCGACTGATACGGATAGCGCCCGCGCGCCACCAGCTCGTGAACCGTGATCCCTGGCGGCGCGATGGAGGACTGGGCGAGCATGCCGACCCGCCGGGCCAGCTTCTTGGGGGCCAGGGTGGCGATATCGCGACCGTCGAGGACCACCTGGCCGGCGCCCGGGGAGAGGACCCGGCTCATGGCGCGCAGCAGCGTGGACTTCCCGCAGGCGTTGGGGCCCACGATCATCGTCACCGCGCCCGGGGTGATAGTCGTGCTCAGGTCCTCGATGACGGGGTGACGGGATGGTAGGCCAGGTGGATGCCCCGGACGCCCAGGCCCGTGGTGGGGGCCTGGGCGTCCGCAGCTGCCTCCGATGAGGACGGGAGTGGGCACGAGCTACTTCTTCTTCGGCAGCGTGTCCGTAACCGTGGTCATGACGAGCCGTGCCGCGGTGGGGCCGGCGTTGAGGAAGAAGGCGTCGTCGTCGACGCGCACGGCGTGCTTGTCGTTGACGGCCTTGAGTCCCTCCCACAGGGGCATGGCGGTCAGCTCGGTGTTGTTCTGTCCTTGTCCTTCTCATCCTTCGGGGTCTTCTGCGCTCCGTAGAGGATCCAGTCGGCCTCGGCCTCGGCCAGGGTCTCGGAGCTGATCTCCTTGTTGCCGTTGTCGGTGAAGGTCTGGGTGTCGGGACGGGCGACGCCCATGTCGGACAGGACCGAGCCCGCCAGCGAGACCGCCCCGAAGATACGGAGCTTGTCGCTGGTCTTGCGCAGCAGGGAGACGGTGGGGGTGCCCTCGATGGTCGTGCCGGCCTTCGCAGCATCGGCCTCGTAGGCCTCGATCCACTTCTTGGCGGTGTCCGGCTTGCCCAGGGCGTCGGCCATGAGCAGGAAGTCCTGCTTCCAGGCCTCGCTCTTGCCCTGGGTGACGACGGTCGGCGCCACCTCGGACAGGGACTTGTAGAGGGCGTCGATGTCGTCCTTGCCGGCCTGGTTGACGAGGATGAGGTCCGGGGACAGGTTGCCGATGTCCTCGACGCTGGGGGACTTGCGCGAGCCGACGTCCTTGATGGCACCCAGCTTGTCGGCGTGCTTGGGGAAGGCCTTCTTGAGGTACTCCGGGACCGTCGCGGCGCCGTCACCCTTGGTCGAGCCGATCGGCACGACGCCCAGGGTCAGGGCGACGTCGAGCTGACCGGTGGACAGGATGACGACCTTGGTGGGGGCCTTCTTGATCTCGGTGCTGCCCTTGAAGTGGACGACCTTGCGGGGGAAGACGTTGTCGGCCTTGCCCGAGCCCTTGCCGTCGGGCATGCCGGTGGGCACCGACGAGGTGGGCTTGACCTTGGCTGACGAGGAGGCGTTGGAGTCCGCCTTCTTGCTGGAGCAGGCAGCGAGGACGGGGATGGCGGTGGCCAGTCCTGCGAGGGCGAGAGCGCTGCGGCGGCTGTAGTGGGATGTCATGACCTTAGGCTAACCTCAGTCGTGGCGTTTTGATCAAGAATCATCCAGAGGAAAAGGTGGGGACGTGGCAGAGATCGCCCTTCGGGCGCAACCCGAGACGGGGCGTGCGGCCACAAGAGTTCCGACGGGCGTCGTCGTCCTTGTCCTGGCGGTGCTGACCGTCCTCCTGTGCCTGACGAGCCTGGCCGTCGGGTCGCGCAACCTGACGCTGGAGGAGCTGGCGAGCGCCTTCGTACCTGGGGAGAGGACGATGGCCTCGATCATCGTCTGGCAGCTGCGGATGCCGCGGACCGTCCTGGCGGTCATGGTCGGCGCCGCGCTGGCCGTGTCCGGGGTCGTCATGCAGGGGCTGACCCGCAACCCCTTGGCCGAGCCGGGCATCCTCGGCGTCAATGCGGGGGCGTCCCTGTCGGTGGTCCTGTCGATGTCTCTGCTGGGGCTGACTGACGTGGGCGACTTCCTCTGGTTCGCCTTCGCAGGGGCCGCCCTGGCCGCCTTCCTCGTCCACCTCATGTCTGTGCGCAGCGCCGACGCCGGACCCGCCAGGCTCGTGCTGGCCGGGGTGGCGCTGGGGGCGAGCCTGCGGTCGATCACTGGGACCGTCACCATGTACGACTCCGTCACTTTCGACTCCTACCGCTTCTGGGTTCTGGGCTCGCTGGCGGACCGGGATGCCGCGTTGCTGGTGTGGGTGGCGCCCTTCCTCGTCGTCGGACTGGTGATGGCCCTGGCCTCGGGGCTCACGCTCAACGCCCTGGCGCTGGGGGAAGAGCAGGCCAAGGCCCTCGGTGTCAGCCCGAGGCGCGCCCGGGCTCTGGCGCTCACCTCGATCACCCTCCTGTGCGGGGCGTCGACAGCGGCGGTCGGGCCGATCTCCTTCGTCGGGCTGGTGGTCCCGCACGTGCTGCGGCTGGCCCTGGGGGCCGATCAGCGAAAGCTGCTGGCGGTCTCCGTTGTCGCCGGCCCGGTCCTGCTGCTGGCCGCCGACATCCTGGGGCGGGTCATCCTGGACTCCGGTGAGATGGAGGCGGGCGTCGTGACCGCGTTCATCGGTGGTCCGGTGCTGCTGCTCATGGTCATTCAGCGCATGGGGGTGAGAGGGCGATGAGGCGAGTTCGGGAAGCGGCCGACGGCTCGCCGTCGTTGATCGAGGGGGTGCGTCTCGGACCACCGGCCTCCCAGCTGCGGTATCGCGTTGGAGGACAGAGGGCCTTCCTCGTCCACCGGCGGGTCGCCGTGGTGACGGTGCTGGCACTGGCCGCGGCCCTGGCCGTGGTGGTTGCCTCGGTGCTGTTCGGTGCCTACAACATCTCCGCGGCCGACGCGCTGCACACGCTGCTGACGGGGGCAGGAAGCAAGATGGATCGCTTCTTCGTCCTCAACCAGCGGCTTCCGCGCGCGGTCGCGGCGGTGCTGGTGGGGGCGATGCTGGCGCTGTCGGGCGCCGTGTTCCAGAGCCTGTCGCGAAATCCTCTGGGCAGTCCCGACATCGTCGGTTTCACGACCAGGGCCTCCACCGGCGGGCTGTTCATGCTCCTGCTGGCGGCGTCGGCGAGTGATCTCCAGGTCTCGGTGGGTGCGGTCGTCGGAGGGTTCGTGACTGCGGGGGCGGTTGCGCTCGTCTCGCGGCGCGGCGGCGTGGGTGGGGACAACCTGGTCCTGACCGGGGTCGCCATATCCGAGATGCTCTCGGCGGCCAACAGCTACCTCATCTCTCAGGCCAGTCTTCCCAGCGCCGAGGCGGCCAAGGCCTGGCAGTACGGCTCCTTCAACGCGATCTCCTGGGGGCAGGTCAGGCCCCTGGCTCTGGCCGCGCTGGTGCTGCTGTCCCAGGTCGTGTGGCTCGTGCGGCCCGCGGGCCTGCTGGAGATGGGCGACGACGCCGCGACCAGCCTGGGACTGCGGGTCGGCAGAGTGCGCGGCGCGATGCTCGGCTACGGTGTCGTGCTGGCGGCGATCTGCGTGGCAACGGCCGGGCCGATCGGGTTTCATCGCCCTGGCCGCACCGCAGCTGGCGCGCCGGTTGAGCCGGTCGGCCGGGATCACGATGATCACCTCGGCGGCGGTGGGGGCGCTGCTGCTGGGCGGGGCCGATTTTCTGGCGCAACGGCTGCTCAGCCCCTTCCAGATCCCGGTGGGCCTGGTCAGTGCGGCGCTGGGTGGGCTCTACCTCGTCTGGCTGCTCATGTTCTCCTCCGGTCGCGTCGGGCAGACCGGCTGAGGCCGTACCTGACGACCCGGGCCACGAACTCGGCCGATCGAGCTGGGGTGCCTGCGTCCGTAAGGGGAGGTTGAGGTTGTCGCCCGGCCTGCAGGGTGCTGTTCTGGGTTTTCCACAGGCTTCGAGGACGCTCTGGTGGTGGGTGTGTTTGCGCAGGTAGAGTCAATATGCCGCCCGGCCGGACAGGAGTGCTCGGTGGGTGGTTTGGTGGAGTTGTTTCGGTGGCGAGGAGGCTTCCGCGATGAGTACGTCCCTACGGCCCCCTGCGTCCACGGATGCGCAACGATCAATATTCGGTCGTAGCCGGCCTGGTTCCCGCCTTGAGCGGAGCCGGGCGGCCGCTGGGCTGGCGGCGGTGTGCGTGTTGGCTCTGGGGCTGACGGCCTGCTCGTTGAAGGACGCCAAGGCGGAGGCGAGCGTGAGCGCCAGTGCCAGCGCCTCGGCGGCCGTCGCCCGCGCTGAGAAGGGCGTCGCCGACGCCAACGCCTCAGCGACAGCCTCACGCGAGGCCGCCCTGACCCCCGAGCTGCGAGCCAAACGCGACGCCGCCCTGGCCCAACCCGCACCGGAGAAGCCGGAGCAGATGAACGACGCCACACGCGAGGGGGCGACACTGACGGCGTGGTACTTCCTCGAGCTCTACCGCTATGCCTACATGACCGGCAACACCACCGAGCTCAAGGCCATGAGCGACGATCGCTGCGTCTTCTGCAAATCCGTCATCGACCGAGCCACCAAGCTCCACCAGAACGGCGGATGGGCAGACAAGTGGGACCAAGAACTCGTCAACGCCACGTACTACGAGAAAATCGAGGGATATGACTATAACGAACTAGATGTCACTGCCAATCAAGGACAGGTGGTATCGCATCCTGGAGCGGGAAGCGATCCAATAATCTCCGCTCCTGAGGAGAATCAAGTTCTGGACTTCTCGATCCGACACAACGGAACTCGCTGGATGGTCGGTGGGGTCGAGGTATTGAACAAATGAGTTTTCGCCGTCATGTCACTGTGTTAGCGATGGTTTGCGCAACAGCACTGTCGCCAACCGCAGCGAGCAATCCGGACACTTCTCAGGACTCTGGAGGGCCCGTAAGCTGGAGGGCGGAGACTGACGACAATCATGTCGTTACTCATGGAGAACGCCGCGAAACTGTGGCACAACCTCAGCCTCCAGCCGCCGAACAACCCGAGTCACCTGCATCATCTGAGACGGAGGTGCAGTACTCGGACAGCGACACCAAACTGGCAGCAGCCTCATCGCAATTGCAGAACCTATCAAGATGAGAACAAGAAGATGCATGCGGTGTGCAGGCCGGAGCCCGAGCCAGAACCTGCGGTCGAGTCGGAAGCTCCCGCAGAGCCAAGAGTCATCACGATTACGACTCGTGATGCCGCCACCCTCATCGCGCAGGGCTCAGGGATCACCCGCCAGCCCCCAGGACCCAAGGTCGTCATCTCCAAGGCCTTCATCGTCTACACCAACCCCACCGCGCGCCACCAGACCACCACCATCCTGGGCACCACCATCGACGTCGAGTTCACCCCCACCTCCTACACCTGGAACTGGGGAGACGGAACCACCACAACCACCACCGACCCCGGCCACCCCTACCCCCACCAGACCGTCACCCACCACTACCCAGCACACCGCCACAGCCGTCACCACCACCCCTGACCACCACCTGGACCACCTGCTACCACCCCATAGGCGACACCACCTGGCACACCATCGAAGGCACCATCACCACCACCGAGACTCCACCCCCTACGACCTCGTCCGCATCACCTCCTACCTCACCGACGACGCCGAAGAAGCCCAAGGCCACTAAGCCCCGCACTCCCTCGCCGTCAGGCACAGGGCGAGGTCCGTCAATCCCTGCAGCTCACGAGCTTCGGTCAGTCGGCCGCTCCAGCCGCCCAGGCCTTCATACCGCCCTCGAGGTTGAGGAGCCGGCGGTGCAGTCCGCCGCCCTCAGAGCCTCGATGGCCCGGCCGAGCGCGATCGGCGGCGCACACGACCACGGTCGGGCGATCCTCATCCAGCTCGTCCATCCGCGCCACCACCTCGCGCAGTGGGATATGCCGGGCGCCAGCCATCGGTTCGAGCGCCACCTCGACGTCCTCGCGCACGTCCAGCAGCGCCGGTGGCTCGGCGCTCTCCAGGAGCCCCCTCAGCTCGGCGGCGGAGACGGTCGCTGGCCCTGGTACCGGGGCTCTCCGGTCTCCTGAATCGAGGGAGATGCGAGTGGGAGCCGGACGTGGAACCCGCAGGTTGCCGGTGGGAGTCGTCCCCGGGAGGCCCGTGTGCATGGCTGCGCATCAGCGTCAGGGAGTCTGGGGAGTGCACAGGGAGATCGGCCGGCGCCGACAGCTCCGTGATACTCGGGTCATCCCCGCACACCGGGCAGGCCGGGTTCTTCGCCACCGGAATCTCCCGCAGCCGCGCGCCCCAGGCATCGAGCATCGCCAGGCGCCCCAGCAGCGGCTGCCCGCCGCCGATCACCAGCTTGAGCGCCTCGGCGGCCTGCATCGTCCCGATGATCCCGGGAAGCACCCCCAGCACCCCGGCCTCCGCACAGGAGAGCACCGAACCCGCGGGCGGCGGCGTCGGGTGCAGGCACCGGTAGCACGGGCCCCGCTGGGCGTCGAAGACCCCCACCTGCCCGTTGAAGCCCAGCACCGCCCCGTGCACCAGCGGCAGCCCCAGCATGACGGACGCGTCATTGACCAGGTACCGAGTGGGGAAGTTGTCCGTGCCGTCGATGACCACGTCCCACCCGTCCAGCAGACCCAGGGCGTTCTCCGCGGTCAACCGAGTCCGGTGGGGGATGACCTCGACGTCGGGGTTGAGCGCCCTGATCGCCGCGGCCGCCGAGTCCACCTTGGGACGGCCCACAGCGGCACTCGTATGGATGACCTGGCGTTGCAGGTTGGACACGTCGACGTCGTCGTCATCAATGAGGCCGATCGCACCCACCCCGGCGGCCGCCAGGTACAGGGCGGCCGGCGCCCGAGCCCACCGGCGCCGATGAGCAGGACCCGGGCGGCCCGGATGCGCTGCTGGCCGACCACCCCCACCTGCGGCACGAGCGCGTTGCGGTGATAGCGCTCCAACTCATCCCGGCTGAGCGGCCGCAGACGCTCGTCAGCGATCACCGATCCGCCGCCCCCTCATCGTGGGTGCTCCGGTCGACGGTGCTCATGGCATCCTCCTCATCCCTATCCGGCTTTTCTCTCAACATTTCGGCGGAGCAGTCCTCAGCCCCTTTGGGCCACAACACGCACCTGCACCGCCTTGATGACGCAGTAGACCTCCCGGCCCTCGGCGATGCCGAGCTCGGCCACGGCCCCCGCCGTGACCGCCGCCGACAGGCGCTGCCCCTCCTCCAGCTCCAGACGCACACTCACCAGCGCTCCTGAGCGCTCCAGTCCCGTCACCCGGCCGGTCAGGACGTTGCGGGGACTGCCCTGCGGCGCCTCCCGGTAAAGGGCGACGGCGTCGGGCGGCACCAGCGCAACCCCAGGGGCCCCCGGCGAGAGACCCGCGCTGTGATCCGCCGTCTCGGCCTCGGTGGGGTCGTCCTGGGGGCGGCCATGAACGACCCGCCCCGACGGCAGCCGCAGCCCCGGGGCGCCGGCCTCCCCGTCGATGACGCCCGTGAGCACGGCCGTCCCCGTCAGGTGGGCGACGAAGTCCGAACGCGGCGCGGACAGTACCCGCGCCGTCGGCCCCTGCTCCACCACCCGGCCCCGGTCCAGGACGACGACGTCCTCGGCCAGCGCTGTCAGGTCCAGGACGTCATGGGTCACCAGCAGCAGCGTCAGCCCCTCCTCGGCGCATCGGCGCGACACCAGGCGGCGCATCTCCTGGCGGGCGGTCACGTCCAGGGCGGACATCGGCTCATCCAGGACCAGCAGGCGCGGGCCCGTCGCCAGCGCCCGAGCCAGAGCCACACGGGCCGCCTGCCCACCCGAGAGCGCGCCTCTGAGGCGGGAGGCCAGATGCTCGGCGCCGACGGCGACCAGCTCGGCCCGAGCCCGACGGATCGCCTCGCCGCGGCTCATCCCCTGGCAGCGCAGCGCGAGCACCACGTTGCCCAGCACCGACATGTGGGTGAAGACGCCCGGCTCCTGGCTGAGCAGCGCCACCTGGCGCCGCCCCGCCCGCACGAAGTCACCGGGGCCGTCCAGGACTCGTCCACCGAGCACCACGCGGCCGTTCTCGGCGTCCAGCAGGCCGGCCACCACGGAGCAGACCGTCGACTTGCCCGAGCCGTTGGGACCCAGATGAGCGCCACCGTGCGCCCGGCCCTCACCTCCAGGTCGACGACGACGTCGCGTGCCTCCATCTCGAAGGAGACCTGCAGGTCCTGGCCGCGCCCGGAGTCCTCGGCTGGTGGGACAGGCCGGTCGTTCCCGCCTGGCGCGGCGGTGTCGGAGTCCCGGGGCTCGTTCGTGGGCTCCGAGAACCTGCGGCCGGTCAGCAGGCGGCCGGCCACCCCGGCCCAGTCGACGTTGGTCGCCCCGACAATGATGAAGGACAGCCCGATGAGCACGGCCGCCAGGGCCAACGACGTCGCTGTGTCCTTCTCCCGCTCCAGGTAGATGGCCAGCGGCATGGTGCGGGTGACCCCCTCCTTGGAGCCGGCGAAGGCGATGGTCGCCCCGAACTCGCCCAGGCTCCGTCCCAGGGCCAGCGCGGTGCCGCGCGCGAGGGCCGGCGCCGCCAGCGGCAGCGTGATCTGTGCCAGGACGCGCCAGGGCCCGGCCCCGAGAGTCCGGGCGGTCGTCTCGGCCTGCTCGTCGCGGCTGCGCAGCGCCGCCTCCAGAGTGACCACCAGGAACGGCGGGAGACGAAGACCTGCAGGCGATGACCACCGCGGTCGTCGAGAACGCGATGGGCAGCCCCCACTGCCGCAGCTGCGCCCCCAGGATCCCGCGGTTTCCCAGCGTGGACAGCAGCGCGATACCGGCCACCACCGGCGGCATCGTCATCGGCAGCACCGCGAGGACCCGCGCGATCCGCACTCCCGGCCAGCTGCGGGACAGCAGCAGTGCCAGGGGTACGCCGAGCACCACGCAGATCGCCGTGGCGGTCAGGCAGGTGCGGATCGACAGCCACAGGGCGGCCTGCGCCGACGGGGTCGCCAGTAGCTGGGGCAGCTGTCCCCAGGACACGCGGGTCCCCATGCCCACCAGGGGCAGGATGATCGCGCAGCCGCCCAGGACGCCAGCGCGGTGACGAGGACCGGCAGGAGGCAGCGCCCGCCCGCGCCGGATCAGGGCGCGGGCGGGCTCGCTGTGAGGGAGGAAGCCGAGTTCACAGGACCATCTCTACCAGGTCACCGAGTCGACCTTTCCGCAGTCACGGAGCAGTCGTCTCCGCGGTGGGCTTGTCCGCCTCCGGGGAGGCCGACCCGCCGGCGGTTGCGGCCTGGGACGGGGCGGCGCTGCTTGCCGTGCCGGCCCCTGCGCTGGAGCTCGCCCCGCGCTCGCACCGGCAGCGGCGCTACCGGGCGCTCCCGAGCCGTACTGGCCAGGACCTCCTGGCCGGTCTTGCCGGTGACGGCGTCGATGAAGACCTGGCGCCCGGCGGCGTTCTCGCTGGCGGTCTGGGCGATCGGGTAGTGGTTGACGACGCCGCCGTCGGGGATGTCGATCTTATCCGCCTTGTCCTTGGCGGCCGCCGCGTCGGTGGTGTAGACGATGCCGGCGTCGGCCTCACCGGACTCGACCTTGCCGCGCACGTCGGTCACCTTCTGCTCCTCGGAGGCAGGGTTGAGGGTGACGCCCAGGGCGCTGGAGAGCTTCTGGGTGGCCTCGCCGCAGGGGCACCTCGGGGCGCAGATGACCAGGTTGCGCCATCCAGCTGATGAGTCCAGCCCGGTGATCTTCTTGGGGTTGCCCTTGGGGACGATGAGGTCAGGACGTTGGTGGCGAACTCGGTCTGGTCGCCGACGAGCTTCTGCTCCGCGGCGGTCTTCATCGTGGAGTTGTTGGCCGTGGCCAGGACATCGGCACTGTTGCCGCCCGCCAGGGAGGACACCAGGTCCTGGGAGCCCTGGAAGTCGAAGGTGACGTCCAGGCCGGGGTTGTCCTTCTCCACGGTCTTCTCGATCTCCTCGAAGGCCCCCTGGAGGGAGGCCGCGGCCAGGACGGTGACCTTCCCGGTGGCCTTCCCCTCGCCGCTCGAGGCGCTCGCGGAGGCGGCGCCCGAAGCGGCGCCGGTGGAGCTGTTGGAGGCGGAGCCGCCGCAGGCGGCCAGGGAGACGGCGGAGAGCAGGCTGACGGCGGCGATCGCTGCACGGCGGGAGATCCCCATGTGTTCTCCTTATCGGTGTCGGGGAGGCCGGTTCAGGCGCCCTGGGACGGGGTGACGTCGTTGAGCCCTTGGTTGCCGGTGCCCTGAGTGCGTACCGGGGTCCAGCCGCGCGAGGTCCGGGCGGTGGAGGTGGCCCCCTCGCGTGAACGGTAGACCACGTAGGGGCGGGTCGCGTAGCCCACCGGCGCGGAGACCGCGTGGACCAGGCGGGTGAAGGGCCAGATCGCTAGGAGCAGGAAGCCCGCGATGACGTGGAGCTTGAAAGAGACCGGCACGTCGACCATGAGCTCGGGGCGCGGCTGGAGGACCAGCACCGAGCGCAGCCAGGGGCTGATCGTCTCGCGGTAGTCGTAGCCGTGGGCGTCGGTGAGCTGGTTGAGGACCGTGGCGGCCGAGCCCAGCAGGACCGGGACGATGAGGAAGCAGTACATGACCAGGTCGTTGCGGGTGGTGGCCAGGCGCACGCTCTTGATGACGACGCGCCGGTAGATGAGCCCGGCCAGGCCCAGAATCGTCATGACGGCCGCGAAGGTGCCCAAGTAGGTGGCGCCCAGGTGGTACATGTGCTGGGAGACGCCCAGCATCTCGGTGACGTCCTTGGGTACCAGGAGCCCGACGACGTGACCGCCCATCACCATGAGGAAGCCCAGGTGGAACAGGGCGAGGCCAGGCGCAGGATGCGGGACTCGTTCCACTGCGAGGAGCGGGAGGTCCACCCGAACTGGTCGGTGCGCCACCGCCAGATCATGCCGGCCACCAGCAGCACCAGGCTGGCGTAGGGCAGGGCCACCCACAGGAGGTTCTGCTGAATCGGGCTCATGTCATGCTCTCCTGGCTGCTTGTGAGGGGGAAGGACCGGCGACCGGTACGGGATCCGGCAGAGTGGGCGAACCGGACAGGCTCGGGTTGCGCACGGGAACGGTGGGGAAGGGCAGGGTGTCGGTGACACCGACGGTCTCGGTGGGCGGACCGGCTGCCACGAGGGCGCGCACACGCTCGGCGGTGGCCTCGTCGATCCGCGGCAGGGTCATCGAGACGGCCTCCACCAGCCCCGCGTATGGGGGAGGCGGCATCAGCCAGGGGCGCTGCGAGCACCTCGATGCCCTCGCGGTGGGAGGACAGGGAGCGCACTGGCCACCTCGTCGCCGCTGCGCGGACAGCTCGAGGACCACCGGCAGGTAGTCGGGCAGCTCGTCGGCGGCCATCTCGTAGCCGGCCGCCGCCAGTGCCTGCTTGAAGGCCAGCAGCGCGGCGCCCCGGTGCCGGGTGTCGCCCACCGTGTAGTACGTCAGGTACGGGCAGCAGCGCCGACGCCGGTCGAAGACCTCCACGAGTGCTCGGGCCGTGGCGCGCTCGCCGCGGCGTCGGGCCTGAGCGATGAACTCCTCCAGGAGGACGGCCACCTCTGGCGGCAGCGCGGCCAGCTCGGCCTCGACGGCGTTCAGACGCGTCTCCAGACTGCCCTCGGCCGGGTAGTCCAGCAGCAGCGAGGCCGCCATGTGCACGATGGCTCGCTGAGAGGAGTCCAGGGGCACCTCGGGGGGCGCCTCGAGGACTCGGGGAGCGCGGACGAAGGAGACCATCTCAGAGGTCCCTGGGGGCCGCGACCGCGGGACCGGTCGACGTGGTCCGTGAGGGCGTCGGCCGCCTGAGCCTGACCCACCGGCTGAGGCATCCCGACCTCCGGCATTCCCGGACCGGCAGCCGGCACCGGCTCGCGGCGCACGGTCGGCAGCGGCAGGCTCACCGGGCCGTTGTTGACGCCGCCGGCACCGCCCTGACCGTGGAAGGAGGCGACGTCGGGGTGGCAGCCGGCCGGCGCCCCTCACCAGGGAGGGTCTTGACGTCGTTGCCCATGGCCTCCATGCCGCGCGGGACCTCGGGCTTGGTTGTGGGGATGACGTAGCGATCGTCGTACTTGGCGATGGCCAGCAGACGGTACATGGCCTCCAGCTTCTTCCCGTCCAGGCCCACGGCGGCGGCGATGGCCGGGTCGGGCTCGCGGCCCAGGCGCACGTCGCGCATGTGGGAGCGCATGGCGGCCAGGCGCCGCAGCACAGAGCTCCACCGTGTTGGTCTCACCGGCCGTGAACAGGCCCGCCAGGTACTCCAGCGGGATGCGCATGTCGGAGACGGCCGTCAGCAGCACCTGTGGTCCTCGCCGTCCAGCCCGGCTGCCGCCACCTCGTCGACGACCGGGGAGAGCGGCGGGATGTACCAGACCATCGGCATGGTGCGGTACTCGGGGTGCAGGGGCAGGGCCACCTCGTAGGTGTCGATGAGGTCCCAGATGGGGGAGGCCTGGGCCGCCTCGATCCAGTTGTCCGGGACGCCCTCGGCGCGGGCCCCGGCCACGACCTCGGGGTCGTGGGGGTTGAGGAGGATCTCGCGCTGCGCCAGTGTACAGGTCCTGCGGGTCGCTCGACGGCCGCGGCCTGCGAGACACGATCGGCGTCGTAGAGGGAGGACGCCCAGGTAGCGCAGGCGGCCCACGCAGGTCTCCGAGCACACGGTGGGCTCGCCGACCTCCAGACGCGGGTAGCACAGGGTGCACTTCTCGGCCTTGCCGGTGGCGTGGTTGAAGTAGACCTTCTTGTAGGGGCAGGCCGACACGCACATGCGCCAGCCGCGGCAGGCGTCCTGGTCCACCAGGACGATGCCGTCCTCGGTGCGCTTGTACACGGCGCCCTGACGGGCAGGCGGACACGCAGGTGGGGTTGAGGCGGTGCTCGCAGATGCGCGGCAGGTAGAACATGAAGGCCGACTCGATGTCGGTGCGCACCTCGTGCCTCATGGTCTCGATGATCGGGTCCTGCTGGAGGGTCTCCATGGAGCCGCCCAGGTCGTCGTCCCAGTTGGGACCCCACTTGATGGTGGGCATGTACTCGCCGGTCAGCTGGCTCTTGGCGCGCGCCACCGGCAGGGCCGGGGAGTCCTTGGGGGCCGAGAGCAGCTTGTCGTACTCGTAGGTCCACGGCTCGTAGTAGTCCTCGACCGTGGGCATCTCCGGGTTGGCGAAGATGTTGACCAGGCGGCGCAGGCGCCCGCCCGAGCGGGGACGCAGGCGGCCCGAGGCGGTGCGCTCCCAGCCGCCGCGCCAGGTGTCCTGGTCCTCCCATCCCTTGGGGTAGCCGACACCGGGGCGGGTCTCGACGTTGTTGAACCACATGTACTCGGTGCCCTCGCGGTTGGTCCAGGCCTGCTTGCAGGTCACTGAACAGGTGTGGCAGCCGATGCACTTGTCGAGGTTCATCACCATTGCGATCTGGGCCATGACCTTCATCAGAACGTCACCTCCTGGTTGCTGCGGCGACGGATGAGCGTGACCTCGTCGCGGTTGTTGCCCGTGGGGCCGATGTAGTTGAAGGCGTAGGACAGCTGCCCGTAGCCGCCGGCGAAGTGGGTGGGCTTGAGCACGATCCGGGTCAGCGAGTTGTGCGTCCCGCCGCGCCTGCCGCTGGACTCCCGGTCAGCGGGGTGTTCATGGTGCGCTCCTGGGCGTGGTGCATGAAGACCATGCCCTCGGGGATGCGGTGGGAGACGATGGCGCGCGCCGCCACGATGCCGTTGCGGTTGTACGCCTCGACCCACTCGTTGTCCTTGACGCCGATCTTGTCCGCGTCCTGGGGGCTCATCCAGATGGTCTGGCCTCCGCGCCCCAGCGTGAGCATGTGCAGGTTGTCGAAGTACTGGGAGTGGATCGCCCACTTGTTGTGCGCGGTGATGTAGCGCACCGCGACCTCCGCCGTACCCGCCTGGCTCGTGGACACCGAGCCCGGCGAGGCCTCCCCGTACAGGGCGTGGAAGTCCAGCGGAGGTCGGAAGACCGGTCAGGACTCGCCCATGTCCCGCATCCAGTCGTGGTCGAGGTAGTAGTGCATGCGCCCGGTCAGGGTGTGCCAGGGCTTGGCGTGCTCCACGTTGACCACGAAGGCCGAGTAGCGCCTGCCGCCGTGCTCAGAGCCGGACCACTCTGGGGAGGTGATGACTCCCTGGGGCTTGATCTGGGTGTCGGCGAAGGAGATGAGCTTGCCGGCCTCCTCCTCGCTGAGCTCGACCAGCGCGGTGCCGGTGCGCTTGGACAGCGTGTCCCAGCCCTCGGTGGAGATGCGCCCGTTGGTGGTGCCCGACAGCGTGAAGATCGCGTCGGCGGCGCGGATGTCGGTGTCGAGCAGTGGTCGGCCGGCGGCCACGCCGTCGGAGGAGACCCCGTGGTTGCGGGCCAGGCGCTCCACCTCCGGCCCGGGCTTGAGCATGATGCCCTTGCAGGGCAGCCCCAGCTTCTCGGCCAGGGGACCCCAGGGCGTCGAACTTGGCCCGGATCTGGGTGTAGTCGCGTCGGTGGCGCGCAACTTGGGCATGGTCACCCCGGCACCCCACTCCTGGGGCAGGGCCGAGACATCGCCGTGCGCCATCGTCATGGCATCGGGGGTGTCGTGGGTGAGGGGCGCGGCGACGACGTCGGTCTGGGTGCCCAGGTAGCGCGGTGCCCAGGCGGAGATGAGCCCGGCCAGGGTCTGGAAGACCTGGAAGTCGGTGCGCGCCTCCCAGGGCGGGTCGATGGCCGCGTTGAAGGAGTGCACGAAGGGGTGCATGTCAGTCGAGGGAGTGTCGTGCTTCTCGTACCAGGTGGCCGCGGGCAGGACGACGTCGGGTGCAGGGTGGTGGAGGTGTTGCGGAAGTCCGCGGTCCACATGAGGTCGAGCTTGCCGACGGGGGCCTCATCGCGCCACGTCACCGAGGCCGGCCGCTGCTCGGGCGGGGTCTCGACGGCGTTGACGTCGTTGTCCGCGCCCACCATGTGGCGCAGGAAGAACTCCGTGCCCTTGGCCCGAGCTGCCCAGCGGGTTCGTGCGCCACGAGCACAGGATGCGGGGAAGTTCTCGGGGGCGTCAGGGGTCCTCGCAGGCGAGCGCAGCTCACCGGAGCGCGGCTGCTCGACGACGTAGTCCTTGGGGTCCATGCCCGCCCTCGGCGGCCTGCTGGCCCAGTGAGCAGCGGACTGCGGTTGAAGGTGGCGTAGGACGGCGTCCACCCGCGCTTCACGGCCTCGACCATCGTGTCGGTCGTCATCTTGCCCGCCAGGGTTCCTGGCCCCAGCGGCGCCCAGGCGCTCTCGCGGAGGTGGCGTCGTAGCGCCACTGGTCGGTGATGATGTACCAGAAGCCCGGTGGAGATCATCTGCCGGGCCGGGCGGTGCCAGTCAGGGCGAAGGCGTACTGCTGGAAGCCGCTGAGCGGGCGGACCTTCTCCTGTCCCACGTAGTGGGCCCAGCCGCCGCCGTTGACGCCCTGGGTGGCGCACATGGAGGTCAGCGCCAGGATCGTCCGGTAGATCTGGTCGGCGTGGTAGTAGTGGTTGATTCCCGCGCCCATGACGATCTGGGAGCGGCCGCCGGACTCCACGGCGTTGAGGGCGAAGTCGCGCGCCACCTGGATGATGGCGGGCCCGGCACGTCGGTGATCTCGCTGGCCCAGGCAGGCGTGCGGGACGGTGGCGTCCTGGTAGTCCGTGGGCCACTGACCCGGCATCGAGGGGCGCTCGACGGCGTACTGGGCCAGGAGCAGGTCGTAGACGGTGGTGACCAGACGGTCGCCGATACGGGTGACCGGCACACCGCGGCGCACGACGCCGCCGCCCACAGAGCCCTCGGGGGTGGACGAACCGGGCAGGTCGAAGCGGGGCAGGAGGACCTCGGCGGCCTGGACCTGGGGGCCCTCGCCGTGCAGGTCCAGGATGCTCATGACCGGGTCGACGCCCTCCATGAGCAGGTTCCACTGCCCTCGCCCTCGGGGGTGAGCGGTCAGCCAGGGTGCCGCCAGGGTCAGCCGGACCGCGCCGGCGGTCCCACACGAGGGGCGGAACTCGTTCTTCAGGGCGCCGGCGGCTACGCCCTCGACGTCGGAGGGCCGTCACGAAACGGCCGGGCACGTAACCAGTGCCGTCGGGGAGGCCTCCAGCCCGATGAGGAAGGGGAGTCGGTGTGGCGGCGCATGGTCCAGGAAGAAGGGCTCCTGGCGCTTGACGTGGAACTCGGTCAGGATGACGTGCCCCATCGCCTGGGCCAGGGCGCCGTCGGTGCCGGGGGCCACGCGCAGCCACTGGTCGGCGAACTTGGTGTTGTCGGCGTAGTCGGGGAGACGGCCACGACCTTCTGCCCGTGGTAGCGGGCCTCGGTCGTAAAGTGGGCGTCCGGGGTGCGGGTCAGCGGCAGGTTGGAGCCCCACATCACTGAGGTACTGGGAGTTGTACCAGTCGCCGGCCTCAGGGGACGTCGGTCTGGTCGCCGAGACCTGCGGTGAGGCCGGGGGCAGGGTCGGCGTACCAGTCGTAGAAGGAGAGCATGGTGCCGCCGATGAGCTCGTGGAGCCGGCCACCGGCGCCGTAGGAGACCTGGGACATGGCCGGGATGACGGAGAACCCGGCGATCCGGTCCGGGCCCCAGGTCCGGATGGTGTGGACGTAGGGCGGCCGCGACGATCTCCATGGCCTCGTCCCAGCCCGACGCGCCATGCCGCTCCTTGCCGCGGGCCGACTTGTAGGCCTTGGCGGTGGTCTCCGGTGACCTGAGCCCAGGCGGCGACCGGGGTCGCCGTCGTTGGCCGGACTTCGCGGCGCGAAGGCGTCCAGCGGCACCGAGCGCACGTAGGGATAACGGATGCGCGTGGGGGAGTAGGTGTACCAGGAGAGGCCGCGCCGCTGGGCAGCCGCGGGCTCGTGCTCGGGCATGTCCGGCCCGTGGTGGGAGTAGTCGGTGATCTGCTTCTCCCAGGTGGTATGATGCCGTCGGAGACGTAGACCTCCCAGGCGCACGAACCGGTGCAGTTGACCCCGTGGGTGGAGTGGACCATCTTGTCGTGGCTCCACCGGTGCCCGGTAGAAGGTGTCCGCCTGGCGCCCGCCGGTCAGGAACAGGCGGCGGGCATCGGCGAGGCCTGCCCTCGGCGCAGGTACAGGCCCAGCGTGAGCAGTCCGGGGTGTTCTCGACCTGCTGGTCGGGCCCGTGGGACGATCCGGGGCCGGTGGGCGAGCCGGTGGTAGTCATCTAGTGGTCCTTTGGTCCTTCCGGTCCGATGGAGGCTGCGTGGCGGTGAGCTGGTGCGAGGTGAGGAGCGCCGCCAGGGTGGGCGTAGGCAGCGGGGATCAGCCGGGCGCTTGGCGCCCGGCTTGGCGTAGCGGACCCAGCAGATGACGGCGCACACGACGCAGAAGACGGCGCAGCTGTAGAGAAGACGTGGGTGGGCATGAGGGTGAGCGCGATTCCCGACCGGGAAGGGGCCGAGCGAGGCGACGGCGGCGGTGAAGCCGATGGCGCCGCCGAGCTAGCAGCTTGGGCATGAGTCATCGGCATCTGGCGAAGGTCGAGGCGTTGCCGACGCCGGCGAAGAAGACATGGCCAGCGCCACCATGAAGATGGTGAAAGTCAGCCGGGTCGTCGGCGCTCGCCACCAGGTATCCACGCAGCCGCTGCGGCGCCATGCCGATCGCGGAGACGAAGGTCGAGATCAGCCCCCGCCGAAGCGGTCGCACAGGGGACCCCCAGGCGGGAGCGCAGGAAGAGCCGATGAGGGGTGCCGATGAAGGCGTAGGGCTCCCTGGGGCAGGTCGGAGGCGGCGAACCTCTGGGCCAGGTCGGAGGCGGCGCCGTGGTTGTTGTTGATGATGTTGGCGGTCTGGGCGGCGACGTGAGAGACGCCGAAGGTCATGATGTACAGGACCGTCACGAAGGCCGAGGTGTCGAGGTTGCCGAAGATGTCCATCTGCTCCTTGATGTTGGCCTTGAGCGGGACGTCCTTGATGTGGCGGAAGGTCAGGAAGGCCGCGATGAGGGACCAGGGCAGGAAGACGGTGGCGTTGACGACCATGGGGGCGCCCTCGTGGTGGGGGGCGACCCAGGTCAGCCCGAACAGGCTGATGCTCATGAGGAAGGGGGCGGCAAGCTGGATGACGCTCATGCCCATGTTGCCCAGGCCGCCCTGCAGCCCCAGGGCGGTGCCGGCCAGGCGCTTGGGGGATAGAAGCCGGTGGAGGCCATGTAGCCGGAGAGGTGGCGGCCCCGATACCGCAGGCGAAGGACAGGGCGAGGCAGGACGCCGAAGGTGTCGTGGTTCTGCACCGCGAAGAACCAGCCGAGCATCGGCGGGATGTACAGCAGGGAGGACCAGCCCGATCATCTTGCAGGCGCCGATGGTGGCGGGCAGGAACATGTAGATCAGGCGCAGCGCGGCGCAGGACAGACCCGGCATGGAGGTGATCCAGTAGATCTGGTTCTTGGTCAGGTGGAAGCCGATGTCGTTGAGTCTGGGGGCCACGGCGCTGGGCAGGAACCAGACGGTGAAGCCGAGCAGCAGGGAGAAGGTGGTGATGGCCAGGTGGTCAGGCGATCTTCGCGGACCAGTTCTCCGGCTCCTCGGGTTCCACCCTGTGAGGACGCGACCGGAGGTGTCGAGCGTGGACATAGGGCTCCTGCGCTGTGATGTGGGGCTCGGTCTGCTCGGGCGACGGCGCCCTGGACCTGAGACTGTTGTGAAAGATATCGGTGTCGGTGAGGCGCGCAGGGCTCGCACACGCCTCCCAATGATGCATTGCCCGGGCGGACCTTCACGCAAGGGACGAATGTCCGAGTAATACAAGGCGAAACCGACGTCTCGGAGGTGACGAGGGGCGATGAATTAGATTAAATCGAGGTTGTCTAATTGGGTGACCAGTTGGATCGGGCGCGTGTTACCCGCTGAAATATCCCGGCAGGAGACGGAGAGTCCTCGACCGGGTGTGGCGCGGACTACTGGTGGGCCCCATGAGTGAGACCCCGATCGTCCAGAAGGGCCTCCCGTGCCCTGCCCGAGGCCCAGTCAAGGGCGCCGTCGTCACCGTGTCCGACCGCTGCGTCGGCGGCGAGCGCGAGGACCTCTCCGGTCCGTATTTGGCCCAGCGCCTTCTGGCCGAGCGACATCCTCGTCGACGAAGGTGCACCTCGTGCCCGACGGCGTCGAGCCGGTGCGCGAGGCGATCGCGGGCGGTGGCCGACGGCGCCCGGGTGGTCCTGACCACCGGCGGCACCGGGTCAGCGCGCGACCTCACCCCGAGGCCACGGCACCCCTGCTGGCGCACCCGCCCTGGAGGTACTCGAGGCCCAGATCCGCGCCCACGGTCTGACAAGACCCCGTTGGCCAGCTCTGTCGCGCGGCCTGGTGGGGTGACCTCCCGTGGCGATGATGGCGCCTCATCGTCAACGCCCCCGGCTCGCGCGGCGGCGTCAAGGACACCATCGCCGTCATCGGCCCCGCTGGTGCCCCACGTCCTCGAGCAGCTCGGCGGCGACTGAGCCCGCATCGCGCCGTGGCCGGCGACGGGCCCCGTCACTCGGGGTGCGTCGGTGTCCCAGGCGCGGACCTCGGCCCAGGTGTCAGGTCCCGCGACGATGCCCATCGGGCCGCGGGTATCGCTCCCGTGACCCGGAGCGCCCCGAGGACCCGGCGCACGGCCGCGTCGCGCAGGGGGACGCCGTCCGGGGCCACGGCCGCGGCCAGCGCCGCGGCGGCGTAGAGGCCCAGCAGGTACTGGACGTGAGTCGCCGTCGCGGGCGCAGACGCCGTCCGCGTCCCCGGCTCGCTCTGACGCAGCGCCTCGATGAGGCCCGGCAGCGCGCGCCAGGAGGACGGGGCGTCGCAGGTGAGGGACCCGGTCAGCCCGGCGGCGGCCCGCAGCTGGTCCAGGCGCTCCAGGCCCGGCGGCGTGCGGCGACCGGCCCCGCCCAGCGGCGGGTCCTCCAAAAGCCCTCAGGACGCCGTCCGGCAGCATCCACCGCGGCCGGGGCGACCGACGCACACGCGCCCCAGCGGCAGGCCCCGGTCCGAGCTGCTCCAGGCCGGCCAGGACGTGGTCGAGCAGGCGCAGCCCAGGCCGACGACATCGGGCACGACGGCCCCGTCCAGCCGCCTGCCGGTCCCGCCGGCCCAGCACGACGACGTCGACCACGCCGGATTCGTCAGGCATGCCGGTGGCACCAGCGGGCCGAGGCTCGCGGCTGATCCTCCAGTCGGTCAGGCGTCGTCTCCGCGCAGTCTCCCGGGCGGCCCCCGGACTTGGCGTCACGCCTTGGCCTCCCAGCGCAGCTCGACGCCCCGGTCCACGCCCTTGACCATGTCGACGATCGCCAGTCCCGCCACGGTGGCGGCGGTGAGCGCCTCCATCTCACCCCGGTGCGGTCCGCCGTGCGCGACGGCGGTCTCGATGCGCACGCCGCCGTCGACGATCTCAGGTCCACGCGTGCGCCGTGCGCCGATGACGTGCGCCAGCGGGAGAGCTCGGGGACCTTCTTCGTCGCCGCGAGTCCGGCCACGCGGGCCACGGCAGGACGTCCTTAGGGACTGCGCCCTCGCGCAGGGCGGTCACGATCGCCTCCGAGCAGGACACGAAGGCACTGGCACGGGCCTCGCGGACGGTCGGGGTCTTGGCGGTGACGTCCACCGTGAGCGGCGCCGCGCCTCATCGCAGGTGGGTGAGGGTGATCCGGGGCGGGTTTCCATGAGGACTCCTTCAGCTGGGGAGGGCGTGGGGTTGCTCGTCGCGGACGCGCACCATGGTCATCGATGGCCGGTCATCGATGGCGCACCCAGCAGGCGCGCTCTCGCAGGGATTAAGGTGCGTCTACGCGCACTGGGCAGTACAGAGGACTGAGCCGGTGAGGCGGGATGAGGGCGCTCGTCGCCCGACCTCCACCGACTCGACCTCAGCGGCCACCAGCCGCCAGCGCCTGCGCGGCGGGAAGCGGGCCACCAGGTGCAGGCCCGGTCCCAGCCGGTGGGTGGGCGTCACCCAGGACGCAGGCCGGGCGCAGCATCAGGTCCGGGACTGGGCCCCGATGCGGTCTCCGGCGTCGGCTCTCGCGACGGGCGCGACCGAGCCTGCGACGAGCTCGATGGGGCTCGGTGAAGCGCACGGGCACGTGCTGGCGCCGTCGGTGGGGATGAGCCAGGCCGCGGCGGCGCGTGCCGTCAGCGTGGAGGCCGGCCGGGGAGATCGTCGCGCAGACGGGCTCGTGCCGACGTCCGCCAGGCGGGCCAGGGGCCGGGGCCACGATGGTGGTGAAGGAGACCAGGACGCTCACCGGGTTGCCCGGCAGGCAGATGATCGGGACCCGCCGGCCGTCGTCGGCCCGCACCCAGCCGTGCCCTGGGGCTTGCCCGGCTGCATGGCCACCTTGACGAAGTCCAGATGCACCGGTGCGCCCTCGTGCTGGTCCGCGTGTGCCAGCATCGTCAGGGGATCGAAGGCCCCCGCTGACACGCCGCCGGAGGTGACGATGAGGTCGGCGCCCGCCGCGGCCCGGCGCAGCACCGCGGCCAGCTCCTCGGCGCTGTCCCCGCTGCGGGCCACGCTCACGCAGTCCGCACCGTGCTCGGACACCAGGCCGGCCAGCAGCAGGCCGTTGGAGTCCGGGATCGTGCCGGGGGCAAGACTCTCCCCGGCGTCGCGCAGCTCGGCCCCGGTGGAGACCGCCGCCACGCGAGCCCGCGCCGCCACCGGCACCGAGCCGAGGCCCCACGGAGGCCAGGGCGGAGACGGCCGCCGCAGACAGCCTCGTTCCCGCCGCCATCACCGAATCGCCCGCGCACGTTCTCCCCGGCCCGGCGCACGTTGAGACCCTCCCGTGCCGCGGCGTGGATCTCGACGCGCTCCGGCAGCGGGTGGGGCCCGGGTGCCTGGTCGGTGTCCTCCACCTTGACCACGGCGTCGGCGCCCTCGGGAAGCATCGCCCCGGTCATGATCCGCTGCGCGCTCCCCGGAGCCAAGGGGATGGGCGCCGCTCCCGCCGGCACGTCCCCGGCCACCGGCAGCACCACCGGGGCCTGGGCCGAGGCCCCGCTCGTCTCAGCGGCGCGCACGGCGTAACCGTCCATCGCCGAGTTCGTCCATGGCGGCACCGGAACCACGGCACTGACGTCCTCGGCGAGGATCCGCCCATGGGCCTCGCCCAGCGCCACCCGGGTGCTCGCCAGAGGAACGATCGCCTCCAGCACCCGGGCGACGTAGTCCTCCAAGGGAATCATCTGCGCCATAGCGGTCCTTTCTCGACGGGCCTGGTCGAGCCACGAGCGTCACCACCGGGTGACTCGGCCTGCAGGTGAGCCGGCACCGGACGTCGTCGCGGACTCGCCTAATCTCTATCATGCGCGTTCGGCAGCTCCCGCCGACCTGGGTATGCTCGCGGCCGAGAGCGCCATGACCTCAACCCGGATGCCTGTACAGGGCGTCGACACGGCCCTCACGACGACGCCAGGACGAGGAGACCCTTGTGACCACCAGCCCCGAGAAGCATGGGCCCGCCCGCGTGGTGCGCGCCGAGGTCACCGAGGCGCCCATCAGCGTCACCGAGCTCGCCGATGCCGTCCACGACGCGGCCGCCGGCGCCGTCGTCACCTTCGAGGGCGTGGTCCGCAACCACGACGCCGACCGCGGCGTCAGCGGCATCGGCTACTCCTGCCACCCCACGGCCGGGCAGATCGTCAGGAGATCGCCCGCGACGTCGCCGAGCGCAGGCCGGGTGCGGGCCCTGGGGGTCGTCCACCGCGTCGGGGACCTGGCCGTCGGGGAGGCGGCGCTCGCGGTCGCGGTGAGCTCCGATCACCGCGCCGAGGCCTTCGCCACCTGCGGTGAGATCGTCGAGGAGGTCAAGAAGCGTCTGCCCGTGTGGAAGCGCCAGACCTTCTCCGACGGCACCTCCCAGTGGAGCAACCTCGCCTGACGCCCCTCCGCCGGTTGCGAATGGAGCGCAGCGGGGCCGGAGCTCACCCGCCGGCGAAGGGCGGCAGGACGTCGACGGCGTCGCCGTCGGCCAAGGGCGTGAGCGAGTCGGCCGGCGTGGAGACCGAGTTGACCAGGAAGCTGCAGATGGGGACGACCCGCGCCATCTCCAGGCCGCGCCCGGCCAGCTGCTCGCGCAGACCCGCCAGCGTCGTGCCGGCGGGCAGGTCGAGGCGCTCCTCGGGACGGCCGGCGGCGTCGGCGGCCGCGGCGAAGTAGCGCAGGGTCACCGACAGCGTCTCAGCCGGCGGCTCTCCTGGCGCCTCCGCCGCTGTACGTGCTGCGGGCTCGGGGGAGGGACTCATCTCGAGGGACTCCTTGATCGGGGGCGGCTCGGGCATGGTCGGCTTCGGTCAGCCGCCGATGGCCGACATGGTGCGCTGCGGCCGGGCGAAGTGCTCGGATCCGGGTGGCTCGTCCGAGCCGTGCGCCCGGGGCTTGAGCCAGGTGGCCCCCGCCCAGATGCGGATGAGCTCGTCGTCGTCGGCCCCGGCGCGCATCGGGCCGCGCAGGTCGGTCTCGGTGCTGGAGAACAGGCAGGTCATGAGGCGCCCGTCGGCCGTGATACGAGTGCGGTCGCAGTCCGAGCAGAAGGGCGCGGTGACCGAGGCGATGATGCCGACGCTCCCGGCCGGGTGCTCCTGGCCCCCGTGCGTTCCTGCGGCCACGCGCCACAGCGCGGCCGGGCGGCGGTCGGGGCGGCCCGCTTCCGTGAGGGCGAAGCCGGCCCTCCTCAGGGTCGCCAGGACCTGCTGGGCCCCGACGACGTCCTGGCTGCGCCATGTCTCGCGCGGACCCAACGGCATGTGCTCGATGAAGCGCAGCTGCCAGCCGCGGCGCAGGCACTCGGCCAGCAGACGTGGCGCGCGCTCCTCCACGGTGGCGGGCATGACCACGGCGTTGACCTTGATGGGATCCAGGCCCGGCCTCCTGGGCGCGGCGATCCCCGCCAGGACGTCGGTGAGCCGGTCACGCCGGGTAATGGCGGCGTAGTCCTGGGGATCCAGGGAGTCGATGGAGACGTTGACGCGGCCCAGTCCCCGCCTTGCGCAGGGCCACGGCCCGCTTCTCCAGGCCCAGTCCGTTGGTGGTCAGGGCGATGTCCGGCTTGCCGCCGCTGGTCGTGCGCAGGGTGGCTAGCGAGGCGATGACCTCCTCCAGGTCCCGGCGCAGCAGGGGCTCGCCCCCGGTGAGGCGGATGCGCTCCACCCCCAGGCGCTCGACGGCCAGGCGCCCCAGACGGGTGAGCTCGGCGGTGGTCAGCAGGTCCGGGGTGGGCAGCCACTCGAGCCCCTGCGCGGGCATGCAGTAGGTGCAGCGCAGGTTGCAGCGGTCCGTGATCGACAGGCGCAGGTCGCGCACGGTGCGCCCGTAACGGTCGGTGAGACGCTCCGGGACGCCGTCGGGCACGACGGCCACCGGCTGGGGGAGCAGCTCTGCCGATGCGTGGGGCGCCTCGGGCTGCTCGGCTAGCACCGTCCGGGCCGTCGGCATGGGCAGATCCGTGAGGTGAACACGGTTCGTGCCCTGGCCGACGGCCTCGGAATCGAGGGTGTCGAGCGGTGCTGGCGTCATGGATCGAGCATATCGGTCGGACGCTTCAGGCCGGCAGGTGTGCTCCGCGGCCGCGAATCAGGCGGTGCGCAGGATCTCGACGCGCGCGAAGCCCTCGGACTGCTCCAGCAGGGTGTGCTGGAAGGTGAAGGGAGCGGCTGGTCGATCTGGGCCAGCAGCGGGGGTGAGGCACGTGGGGGGCCACCGGGTCGAAGCCCTCACCGGGGTTCAGGGAGGAGGCACCGATGACCGCGGCGTGGCGCAGACGGTGCGGGATGGCGCGCGCGTCAGGGTGAGGCGCTCGTCGCTGTGCTCGTGGCAGCCGCAGCTGGACTTCTTCTCGGTGACGGGCAGCAGCTCGGGGCTCTCGCTCATAGGGTTCTCCTTCGGAGTGTTCGTACTGGCCAGAGCGACCTTACTACTGAGGCGGGCCGGCGGGAACGACCGTCCACGTTCGCCGGTACGACCTCCACCCACAACCGACCAAAATCTCATAAATGACGCGGAGCCGTGTCGTCTATGAATTTTCTGTTGGTGTGCATGCGGGTGTTTCCAGCGCTGTTGGATACGGTTGGGCCGTGGAGACGGACAAGCCGGCAGCGGCGGCAGGCGCGCAGGTCAAGGCGCCCACCGCCGACGACGGGGCCGGCCGCCTCAGCCGGGCGCTGACCACCCGGGTGGCGCCGCGCCTGGTGGCCCTGGCCCTGGGCGCCGCCTGCATCCTCATGGGACTCAACGCCGCCCTCCTGCGCCTCAACCTGCCCGGCCCCTCATCGAGCAGGGCCGGGCTGGCGGCGCTCCACGGGCCCCTCATGCTCGTCGGCTTCCTGGGGACCGTCATCGCCCTGGAGCGGGCGGTCGCCGCCCGCGCCCCCTGGGCCTTCCTCGCCCCCCTGGGCAACGCCGCGGCCTGCCTGGCCCTCATGGCCGGCGCCCCCGACGTCGTCGGCCGGGGCCTCATGACCATCGCCGCCGGCATCCTGTGCGGCATCTACCTGCGGGTTCACCGGCGCGCCCCCAGCGCCGCCGTCGACGTCGAGGCCATGGGTGCCGCCGCCCTCCTGCTGGGAGACGTCCTGTGGCTGGGGGGCCGCGGCATCGAGGACGTCGTCCCCCTGTGGCTGCTCTTCCCCACACTCACCATCGTCGGTGAGCGCCTGGAGCTGGCCCGCATCGCCTTCCTCGACGAGATGGTCGAGACCGTCGTCGAGGCCCTGTCCGGTGCGGCGGTCCTGGGTGCCTGCCTGCTGCTGGTGGCTCAGGGATCCCACCTCGTGGTCGGTCCGGCCCTGCTGGGGCTGGCCGTCGTCATGGCGTACTACGACGTCGCCCGGCGCACGGTGCGTGCCGGCGGCGGGGTGCGCTTCATGGCGGCCTCCATGCTCGCGGGCTACGCGTGGCTCGCCGTCGCCGGGGCGGTCTGGTCGCTGTGGGGCATCCAGGGCCTGAGCGGATCCGCCTACGAGATCGTCATCCACTGCATCACGGTGGGCTTCGCCTTCTCCATGATCCTGGCCCACGCCCCGGTCATCATCCCCGCGATCGTCCACCGCGCCCTGCCCTACCACCGGCTCATGTGGCTGCCCTACGTTCTGCTGCACGCCGGCCTGGTGGTGCGCGTGGCGGGCCTGCTGGCAGGCACCGCCGGCGTCTGGCGGATCGGCGGCGTCGTGGGGGTGGCGGCGATCCTCGTCTTCATGGTCCTCACCCTGGGGCGTGTCCTGACCTCCGGCAGCATCCGGAAACCGGTCCGGACGAGGAGGCCGGCTGCGGCCGCAGCATCCGGATCGACGACGTCGCAGGCGGGCGGGAGCCCCGCATGAGCCTGTCCATCGGTTCTCCCGGCACCGGGCCCGGACCCCGGCCCGGCTCGTCTCCCGGTCCCGGACGATCGCGGGGCTTGGGCGGCCGCCCCGCCAAGAAGACCTCCCGGCGCACCACCCAGGTGCGTCGCAACGCCCTCGTCATGGCCTGGTTGCTCACCGCCGCGGTCCTGGCGGGTCTCACGATCGTGGGCCCCCTGGTCTCCTGGGGCACCTGGCTGCCTCTGCACGCCCTGCTCCTGGGAGGCATCGGCAGCGCCATCACCATCTGGTCCGCCCACTTCGCCGACACCCTCCTGCACCGGCCCGCCCTGGGCGGCGCCGCTCTCCTGGACGCGCGCCTCTACGCCCACAGCCTCGGCACGGCCGTCGTGCTCACCGGCATCACCATGGGCCACCAGGTGCTGGCGCTGATCGGGGCGGGCATCGTCATGGCCCAGGCCATTGCCGGCGTCGTGGCCATCACCGTGCAGTACCGGCGCGCCATCGCCCCGCGGCTGGCGTCCCTGGCCGTCCACTACGCCGTCGCCCTGGTCCTGCTGGCCACCGGTGCGCTCCTGGGCTTCCTCATCTCCTGGTCCAACGCCCGCGGGCGCTCCGGGCTGGCCGACATCTTCTACCTGGCCCACACGACCACCATGCTGCTGGGCTTCGTGGGCACCACGGTCCTGGGCACGCTCACCGTCCTGTGGCCCACGATGCTGCGCACCCCCATGGAGCCCGTGGCGCCGCGCTGGACCACCCGCGGCCTGCCCTATCTCGTGGGCGGCACTGCGCTCGTGGCCTCCTCCGGGCTGTGGCCGCCCCTGGCGGGTCTGGGCACCCTGGTCTACCTCGGCGGTGCCTGCGGAGTCCTCGTGCCCGCCTACAGGACGGCCCGCCGGGTCCCGCCGACATCCTTCGCCACGGCGTCAGCCACGGCCTCGGTGTCCTGGTTCGTCGGCTGCGTCGCCGTGCTGGGGGTCCGCATGGCTCTGGCCGACGACGCGGCCGCCGCCCGTGACGTCGTCCACGCCCTGCGCCTGCCCCTGGCGGCGGGCTTCGCCCTCCAGATCCTCGTGGCGGCCCTGAGCTATCTCGCCCCGGTGATGCTCGGCGGCGGCCCTGCGGCCACCCGGGCCACCAACACGATCATGGATCGTCATGCCGCGTACCGGGTCACTGCCGCCAACGCCTGCCTCCTGCTGGCCATCACTCCCCACGATGCCCTGGCAGGTGCGTCTCGTCGCCGGGGCGCTGGCGGCCCTGGTCACCTCCTACCTGCTGGTGGGCATGATCCTCTGCCTGCGCGAGCTCTCCCGCCGCAAGCGCACGCCGCGCACACCCGGCGGGCGCCGCCCCCACCTTAGATCCCGCGGGCCCGTCAACCCGCCCAGCCCCGAAGAGGAACCCGATGACGAAGACGCCCGACGCACAGGCACCATCCCCGGACGAGGCCGCCACCTCTGAGAACACCGCCTCAGGCGCCGCCGAGACACTGCCGCTCAGAGCGCCGGTGGTGCCCGCAGCCGGCAGCGCCGCGACGAGCTCCCGACAAGCCCGAGGCCACCCACCGCCGGGCGGTGACGGCCGGCACCGCTCCGGCCATCGACCGCAACCGCCGCCCCTGGCGAGCAGAGCCGACTCGACGGCGGGGCGCCGGTGCGGCAGCATCTGCCGGGTCAGCGTCATCAGGGCGGCCTGCGCACTCCGCCGACCGCCGCGGCATCCTCATGGGACTGCTCACCGCCGGAGCGGCCGTCGTCGTCGGCAGCGTCATCGGCAACCGAGGCCAGGGCGGGGCCACCCAGGACATCGAGGCCACCGGCAACACCGTCAACGCCACCATCAAGGTGGAGGGCCTGCGCTTCGTGCCCGGACACGGTCGACGTCGCCCCCGGCGACCGGCTCGTCATCACCCTGGACAACACCGCCGACCAGGTCCACGACCTCGTCCTGGCCACTGGCCAGACCACCGGCCGCGTGGCCGCCAGAGCCAAGGGCACGCTCGACGCCGGCGTCGTCGCGGGGCCCGTCGAGGGCTGGTGCTCCATCGCCGGCCACCGCGCCCAGGGCATGGTCTTCCACGTCACCGCGGGCGGGGCGGCTGCCGGTGCTCACCAGCACGGCGGCGGCCAGAGCGCGCAGGCGGGCTCGGGCAAGGACGCGGTCCCCGACTACTCCGCCCACCTGCCCGCCGACTTCAAGGCCTTCGACGCGGCCCTGCCGCCCGCCCCGAGCAGCCCCGACGGCGGACCCATGACCCACCGGCACACCTTCACCGTCAAGGGCAGGTCATGCAGGGTCGGTGGTGGCGTCACCCAGCGGCGCATGACCTTCAACGGCCAGGTCCCCGGCCCCGTCCTGCGCGGCAAGGTGGGGACACCTTCGAGATCACCCTGGTCAACGACGGCACCGCGAGCCCTCCTCGACTTCCACGCCGGTATCACCCCGCCCGATAAGGCGATGCGCTCGATCAACCCCGGGGAGTCCCTCGTCTACACCTTCAGGCCCAGCACTCGGGGATCTGGCTCTACCACTGCTCCACCTCCCCGATGAGCCTGCATCTGGCTGCGGGCATGCACGGGGCCGTCATCATCGATCCGCCGGGCCTGCCGGCCGTGGACCGCGAGTACGCCATCGTCGCCTCCGAGGTCTACCTCGGTCCCGAGGGCGGCAGGCAACTTACGAGACAAGATCGCCGCCAAGACCCCTCGACCTCACTGACCTTCAACGGGTGGCCTTCCAGTACCACCAGCAGCCGCTCAAGGCCAGGTGGGTGACGCGTGCGCTTCTGGGTCATGGCCGCGGGGCCCTCCCTGCCGACGTCGTTCCACGCCGTCGGCCTGCACTTCGACCAGGTCTTCTTCGAGGGGGCCTGGACCCTCGGCAGCCCGAACCGAATCGGGGCAGCCTGGTCCGGCGGATCCCAGGCCCTTGGCCTGCAGCCGGCCCAGGGCGGCTTCGTCGAGTGCGTCGCCTCCGAGCCGGGCCACTACGTGTTCGTCTCCCACTCCTTCGCCGACATGGAGAAGGGCGCTCACGGTGTCCTGGAGATCACCGCCTGAGCCGGGCGCGCCTCGTGACGCGGCCTTGAGAGCCACCGAACGCGCTTCGGCCCCGGGCGACTGTGCCCGGGGCCGAAGCCTTGCGATCTGAGTAGTGGTTGGTGGGTGGACAGATGGTGTTGCCGGAGCCGTGGAGGTCAGGCGACGTCGGCGTGGACGATCTTCAGCCCCGGCTCCTCCTGGGCCGGCTGGGCGGGCTCAGCCGGGCTGAGCTGGCAGCCGTCGGGCCCGTTCGGGAGGAACTTGATGCGCTCGTAGGCCTCCGGGTCGGGGCCGACGACGGCCCGCAGGAACCCCTCGTGCATGGTGCACACCAGGTCGCGCGGCCGGTGGTTGCGCGTGACCAGCGGGCAGGAGCGCAGGACGACGGTGTCGCCGGAGACCTCCGGGGCGAAGCCCATGACCGCGAGGTAGGGGATGAGGGCGGTGACCCGGTCCACCTCCTCGCCGTCGACCACGGGCTCGGCGATGGTGCCGGGGGTCAGCTCGGCCCAGCGACGACCGATCTCCAGAGCGGTGGTGCGGGCCTCCTCGCCCTCGCCCAGGGTGTCGGCGATCGCATCGAGCAGCAGCAGGTAGGCGTCGACCATCTGCTGGGGGTCGGGAGCCGTTGAGGCGTAGCGCAGGGCCGGGCGGCCCCGCTTGCCCGTCGGCTTGGTGGACACCGTGACGAACCCGGCGTCCACCAGGCGTCGAGGTGCTCACGGACGGTGTTGTGGTGCAGGTTGAGTGCGCTGGCGACCTGGACGGCCGTCATCGCGTCGTTTGAAGCCTCCACGACCTCCAGGACGCGCCGGCGCGCCGCTGAGAGGTTGGCGCGTGCGGACAGGTCGCCCAGGGCAGGACGTGGGAGTGAAGGGATCGGACGGTTGTGCATGTCATGAGACTAACGCGCTTTCGCTTGTGGGAACCGTCAAAATCGGCTTGTAGTTGAAACCTGCAACGGCTATGTGATGTGAGTTTTAGCACATGGTGTCCAATAAGGGTTCCGTTGAAACGTGAAAAAACTCAGTACTGGCGCCGTTTTGGGTGGGTCGTCGCCCAGTAGTCGGGCAAACGGTCCTCAGAGTTAAGGATCGCGCTATCAACGAAACCGTGATGCTCATGGAAGGACGTCGCCCGGCGCGTCGTGGCCTCCCGTTGGGCGACCGCCCCTCGGCGTCCCCTGGAAGGACCGGGTCGAGTCCGGCAGGCGGTCGGTGTCGTCCCGGGACAACCCGCCGACGGAGGCGGGCTCAGGCGGGTCTCCGTCCCGCCGCCAGGCGCCCACGGGCGGCAGGGGCTCGCCGTGGGATGTTGTTCAGGGCTTGGTGGGATCCTCGGCCTCCAGCGACGGGGCCAGCAACCGGCGGAAGGACTCCACGCGGGCCCGGCGCCCCTCGGGCGCGGCCGGATCGCTCACCCACTCGTCCAGGGCGCAGTCGACGACGCCGTCCTCGTGGGTGCACCCGCGAGGGCAGTCCTCGGCCACGGAGTCCAGGTCCGGGAAGCCGCGCAGGACGTCGGCGCTGCCCACGTGGGAGACCCCGAAGGAGCGCACTCCGGGGGTGTCGATGACCCAGCCGTCGCCGGGAAGGGCAAGGGCCTGGAGGCTGGTGGAGGTGTGGCGGCCGCGGCCGGTGACCTCGTTGACGTGGCCGGTGGCGCGGTCGGCGCCGGGAACGATCGCGTTGATGAGCGTGGACTTGCCGACCCCGGAGTGACCCACGAGGACCGAGACGGTGCCGCTGAGCGCCCGGCGGACCGCCTCGACGCCGTCGTCGTCGGCCTGCTCCTGTGGCCCGCCGGTCTCGGTGGGATCGGCCCCGCGCTCTGAGGTGCCGGGGTGTACTCGCGTGGCCAGGCAGCGCACGCCCAGGGGGCCGTAGAGGTCCGTCAGGGGGGCGGCGTCGGCCAGGTCGGTCTTGGTCAGCACGATGAGCGGCTCCATGCCGGCGTCGTAGGCGGCCACGAGGTAGCGGTCGATCATCCGTGGGCGCGGCTCGGGGTCGGCCACGGCGGTGACGATGACGAGCTGGCGCGCGTTGGCGACGATCGCCCGCTCGGTGCCGGCGGCGTCGCCGTCCTCGGCGCTGCGGCGCAGCAGGGTGGCGCGCTCCTCGATGCGCACCATGCGGGCCAGGGTCCCGGTGCGTCCGCTCGTGTCCCCGACGACGGCGACCCGGTCGCCGACGACGACCTTGCCCCGACCGAGCTCGCGGGCCTTCATGGCGGTGATGTCGCCGCTGGAGTCCTCGGTGAGTCCGGGATCGTCGAGGCGGATGCGGTAGTGGCCGCGGTCGATGCGGGTGACCATGCCCAGGACCGCATCGGAGTGGCTGGGGCGCTGCTTGGTGCGGGGGCGCGAGCCCCGGCCGGGGCGGACCCGCACCCGGGGGTCGTCGGTGCCGATATCGCGTCGGGCCATCAGTCAGCGGCTCCCGGGAATCCCGGACTGCCAGGCGCAGCGGAGAGCTTCCTGCCCGCGGTGGCGAGCATGGCGGCCCACAGGTCCGCGAAGCCGGGCAGCGTCTTGGAGGTGCACTCGACGTCGTCGAGGCGAACCCCGTCCACGCCCAGACCGATGATGGCGGCGAAGGTGGCCATCCGGTGGTCGGCGTAGGAGTGCAGCGCGGCGCCGTGCAGCGGGGCGGGGCGGATGATGAGCCCGTCAGTGGTCTCCTCGGCGTCCCCGCCCAGGAGACGGATCTCGGTGGCCAGGGCCGCCAGGCGGTCGGTCTCGTGCCCGCGCAGGTGCGCGATGCCGGTGAGGGTGCTGGCGTGGCCCTGCGCCCCGGCGAGGGTGCCAGGGCCGCCACCGTGGGGACGAGCTCGCCGACGTCGGACAGGTCCGCCTCGATCCCGCTGAGCCGCCCGGTGCCGCGGGCGGTGAGCAGGTCACCTCGAGAGCGTCACCTCGCCGCCCAGGCGGGGCAGGAGCTCGCGCCAGGCGTCGCCGGCCTGGGTCGTGGCCGCCGGCCAGTGGGGGACGCTCACCCGGCCGCCGGCCACGAGGGCCGCCGCGAGGAAGGGGACCGGCGTTGGACAGGTCCGGCTCGATCGCCACCTGCCCGCCGCGGGGGCGGCCGGGGTGGACCCGCCAGGTGCGCTCGCCGTCGCCGGCCCCGGGGGCGGGCTCGTCGACGGCGATGCCCCGCTCGCGCAGCGTCGCCACCGTCATGGCCACGTGCGTCAGCGAGGGCACCGGCCCGGTGGGGGTGAGCTCCAGGCCGCCGGGCAGGAGGGCGCCCAGGAGCAGGAGGGCGGAGACGAACTGGGAGGAGGCCGAGCCGTCGACCGCCACGCGGGCGTTCCGGGCTCTGCAGGAGTGCGCCGTCGCCGGGGCCGATGCGCACAGGCAGGAAGCCGGGCTCACCGAGGTGGGTCGCCTCCGCGCCCAGGGCGGCCAGCGCGTCGAGCAGCGGCGCCATGGGGCGGCGCCGGGCGGCCTTGTCCCCGTCGAAGACGACCGGGGCGTCGGCCAGCGCGGCCAGTGCGGGCACGAAGCGCATGACGGTCCCGGCCAGGCCGACGTCGATACGGCCGACGCCGTCGGGACCTGCCTGCACGCGCAGCGGCAGGGGAGCCGGGGTGACGCGCAGCTGTGTGCCGGAGGGGTTGAGGTCCTCGAAGCGGGCCCCGAGTGCCGTGAGGGCGGCGAGCATGAGCTCGGTGTCGCGAGAGCGCAGGAGCCCGCTGAGCGTCGTCGGCGCGTCGGCGACGGCGGCCAGGAGCAGGGCCCGAGCGCTCAGCGACTTCGACCCCGGCAGCTCCACGACGGCGTCCAGCGCCCCCGCCGCCACCGGCGCTCGCCACGGCTCGGATGAGTCCGCTGATGCAGCCGCTGTGGCGGATATGCCCGAGGCGCTGGGGCTGTCGGTCACGCCAGCGCCTCGATGACGGCGTTGAGGGTTGCCGACGGGCGCATGACGGTGTCGGTCAGGGCCTCATCGGGGCGGTAGTAGCCGCCGATGTCCACCGGGGAGCCCTGGACGGCCAGCAGCTCGGCCTGGATCGTGTCGTTGAAGGCCTCGAGCTGCTGGGCGATCGGGGCGAAGACGGCGGCGAGCTCCGGGCTCGTCTCCTGCGCGGCCAGCTCACGGGCCCAGTACAGGGCCAGCCAGGCGTGCGAGCCGCGGTTGTCGATCTGCCCCAGGCGGCGCGCCGGGGAGCGGTTCTCCTCCAGCAGCCGGGCCGTGGCGGCCTCCAGGGCGTCGGCCAGGACCTCGGCGCGCTCGTTGCCGCTGACCTGGGCCACGTGGTGGAAGGCCTCGGCCAGGGCCAGGAACTCGCCCAGGGAGTCCCAGCGCAGGTAGTCCTCCTCGAGCAGCTGGCGCACGTGCTTGGGGGCCGAGCCCCCGGCCCCGGTCTCGTACAGGCCGCCGCCGTTCATCAGCGGCACCACGGAGAGCATCTTGGCGCTCGTGCCCAGCTCGAGGATGGGGAAGAGGTCCGTGTTGTAGTCGCGCAGGACGTTGCCGGTCACCGAGATCGTGTCCTCGCCGCGGCGGGCGCGCTCCAGGGACAGGCGCGTGGCCGCCACCGGGTCAGGACGCGGATGTCCAGGCCCTCGGTGTCCTCATCGGCCAGGTAACGGTGCACCAGGTCGATGAGGACGGCGTCGTGACCACGCTCGGGGTCCAGCCAGAACACAGCCGGGGCGCCGGTGGCCCGGGCCCGTGTGACCGCCAGGTGCACCCAGTCGCGGATGGGGGCGTCCTGGGTGGTGCAGGCCCGCCAGATGTCGCCGGCGGTCACCTCGTGGGACAGCAGCACCGTGCCGGGCGCGGCGTCTGCGCCCTCGACTACGACGACCTCCACGGTGCCGTCGGCCGGGATGAGGAAGGTCTTGTCGTGGCTGCCGTACTCCTCGGCCTTGCGGGCCATGAGACCCACGTTGGGCACCGAGCCCATGGTGGCCGGGTCCAGGGCACCCGTGGGTGCGGCAGTCCTCGATGGCGGCCTGGTAGACCCCGGCGTAGGAGGAGTCCGGGATGATGGCGAGCGTGTCCGCGGTCTGGCCGTCCGGCCCCCACAGGTGGCCGCCGGCCCGGATCATGGCGGGCATGGAGGCGTCGATGATGACGTCGCTGGGCACGTGCAGGTTCGTGATGCCGCGGTCGGAGTCCACCATGGACAGGCGCGGCCCGGCGGCGAGCTCGGCCTCGATGGCGGCGCGGATCTCCTCCCCCTGGGCCAGCCCCTTCAGACCCGCCAGGATCGAGCCCAGCCCGTCCTCGGCGCGCAGGCCGGCCCTCGGCCAGCACCTGCCCGTAGGTGGAGAAGACGCCCGGCAGGGCGGCGCGCACCGTGTGGCCGAAGATGAGCGGGTCGGAGACCTTCATCATCGTGGCCTTGAGGTGCACCGACAGCAGCAGGTCCTCATCCTTGGCGGCGGCCACCTGCCGTGCGAGGAACTCGTCCAGGGCGACGGCGCTCATGAAGGTGGCGTCCACGACCTCCCCGGCCGTTACCGGCAGCGACTCCCGCAGGATGACGGGGTCTCCGCCGTCGGCCGGGCGCAGCCGGATCTGCAGGGTGCCGGCCTCGGGGACGACGACGCTGCGCTCGTTGTGCCGGAAGTCGCCGGACCCCATCGTGGCCACGCGCGTGCGCGACTCGGGCGACCAGGCCCCCATCGAGTGCGGGTGCGAGCGGGCGTAGGCCTTGACGGCCGCCGGGGCGCGGCGGTCCGAGTTGCCCTCGCGCAGGACGGGGTTGACGGCGCTGCCCTTGACGGCGTCGTAGGCGGCGCGGGCCTCCCGCTCGGCGGGCGTGCTGGGGGAGTCGGGGTAGTCAGGGGATCTCGTGGCCCCAGGGCCTTGCAGCTCGGCGATGGCGGCCTTGAGCTGAGGCAGGGAGGCCGAGATGTTGGGCAGCTTGATGATGGTGGCCGCAGGGGACTGGGTGAGCTCGCCCAGACGGGCCAGGTCGTCGTCGGCCAGGGAGAAGGCCGCCAGAATGCGGCCCGCCAGCGAGATGTCCGCGGTGCCCACGCTCACGCCCGCCCGCCGGGCGAAGCCGCGCACGATCGGCAGGAAGGAGTGGGTCGCCAGCATCGGCGCCTCGTCGGTCCAGGTGTAGACGATGTCGGGCTCCGCGGTCTGCCTCGATTGGGTCGACTGGCTTGCCTGGGCTGGCTGGGCGGACTGGACGGTCATGGGGGCTCCCTGCGTGTCGATGACGTGTCTGCGCGTGGTGAGGTGGGTTGGAGTGGACGAGGCGAGGCTAACCGTCACCTGTGACGTCCAGGTGACGGCGATGACAGGGGCGGGGTGCGAACCGGCTGACCCCGGCGGCGTGCCTCAGGCGGTCACGTAGCGCTGGCGGACGGCCTCCTGGGCGGCCTCGATCGCCTCGCGCTGCTGACGGGAGTTGCGCAGCTGCCAGGCCAGGGACGGCCTGCCCTGGCGGTCGACGGCGGCCAGGACGAGCCCGGCGCCCAGCGCGGCCCCGCGCAGCAGGCCGGAGAGGGCCTCCTTGCGAGCCGTCGTCCCCTTGACCGCCCAGACGGGGTTGTTGACCACGGTCAGGGGGATGTTGAGGGCGGCCAGGATCGTGGCGTTCGTGCGGGGCGCCCGGCCGGCGGCCAGCCCCAGCCCGGCCACGAGGCTCACGGCGCCCGAGGCGCGAGTGAGCATCCGGGCGTCGGAGGTCAGCACCGAGGCAGCCCGGCGCGTTCCAGGGTGGGGGCGACCTTCTCGAACTTCTCCACGTGGCGTGACGGGCGCGCGAGGGCATCGAGCCCGTCGACGATGAAGGGCGCAGCGAGCATCGGGCGGGCGAAGGAGCGCAGAATGTTCATGCCCCCATCCTGGCCTACCGGAGCGGCTCGGGCCAGCGACTTCGCCGCAAGAACGTGGCACGCGCCTCGCTGAGCGCGGACGGGGAATGAATCCGGGGCACCGTCCTGTTGGTCAGGACATGAGCACTCAGCAGCCGATCGTGCCGACGTCGAGCCGGCCCTCCCGACGCCGGAGCGCGCCGAGGATCCCGTCCGCGAGCGGCCCGCGGCGTCGACTCGACCGGCTGGATGGTCCTGGCGGGCGCGCCGGCACCAGTGGCCCAGGACCGACCCGGTTCCCCGGCGGCTCGTCGGACCGACCCGCCACAATGACCAGTCCCCCTGGCGCTGATGACGTCCGGGAGGCCCGGATCGGGCTAGGCTCGTGGGCGATGACGGACATCGATGACCACACAGACGAGATCACCCTGGATGAGGTGATCGACCCGAACGATGGTGCGGACGGCCTCGACCGCGCTCCCTCCGATGAGGACGAGGCGGCCCGGGCCGCTCGCTTCGAGGCCGAGGCCCTGCCCTACCTGGACCAGCTCTACGGTGCCGCCCTGCGCATGACCCGCAACCGGGCCGATGCCGAGGACCTCGTTCAGGACGCCTACGCCAAGGCCTTCGGCTCCTTCCACCAGTACCGGCCCGGCACCAACCTCAAGGCCTGGCTCTACCGGATCCTGACCAATACCTTCATCAACTCCTACCGCAAGAAGCAGCGCGAGCCGCTCCAGTCCGACGCGGACACCGTCGAGGACTGGCAGCTGCACCGGGCCGCCTCCCACGACTCGGTGGGGCTGCCCAGTGCCGAGAACCTCGCCCTGGACGCCCCTGCCGGACTCCGACATCAGGAGGCCCTCGGGCCAGCTCACCGAGGACCGGCGCCTGGCCGTCTACCTGGCGGACGTGGAGGGCTTCTCCTACAAGGAGATCGCCGAGATCATGGACACGCCGATCGGGACCGTCATGTCCCGGACTGCACCGAGGGCGCCGCCAGCTGCGCGAGCTGCTGGCTGACTACGCCCGCGAGTACGGCTACGGGGAGGAGGAGAAATGAGAGACCGTATGGAACCGGGAACGACCGGGAAGAACAGCGCCGAGTCCGCCAAGGATCCCAAGACGGCAGCCGGCTCCCAGGACTGCTCCTGCGCCGAGGCTCGCGCTCACCTGGAGGCCTTCCTCGACCGGGAGTGCACGGCCGACCTCACCGAGCGCCTCGCCCAGCACGTGGCCACCTGCCCGCACTGCTCGCGCATCGCCGACGCCGAGACCCACCTGCGTGAGATCCTGCGCTCGCGGTGCGCCGAGCAGGCCCCTCCCGAGCTGCGTGCCCGGGTCCTGGGGCGCCTGTCGACCCTGCGCGCCACCGCGGTGAGCGTGACGACGACGTCGACGACGACCCAGACTCAGGCCTCCGCCTCCGGGCGGGTCGTGCGCATCGTGGAGTCCCGCGTCGAGTCCTCACGGACCGTCCGCTTCGAGCGCGACTGAGACGTTTCGTCCCGAGGTCCGGTTCAGGCCGCTGGCCCGCGGCCGCGTCCTTGCCCGCCGTGACATGTGGTCGCCTTCACCGGCTGGTCGGCGGTGCGAGACTGGCCGGGTCGCGTCGCCTTGTGCGAGAATCAGCGGCGTTCCGTGCCCCCTCGTGGGGCGAGTCCAGACACGAGGAGGCAGTGATGAGCAAGCGCGGTCGTAAGCGTCGTGCACGCGCCAAGTCCAGCGCCAACCACGGCAAGCGTCCCCAACGCCTGAGCCGGGTAGCGCGCCGAGCGCAACGCCCTGAGACATAACAGACGTCGGCCGGTCACCACCCGCGGTGACCGGCCGACGTCGTTATTGAGCCGTTCCGAAACCGCTCTGGTCAGGCGCCGGTTCGCGCTCGCAGCCTGGGTCCTACGGCCTTGACGGTGATGAGACGCTGAGATGTGAGCCGCGGGACACGGCCTGTGTTCGTGGTGAGGAGCATTGTCCAGCCTCTCACCGAGGGAACCCGGTGGTGTCTCGTCGGGTATGGCCTTGCCGGCTCCTCCTCAACGACGGCGGTGTGACATGAACCTGAGGAACCTGACAGCACCAGACCAGTGGACACTTTCCGACAACTCTCTTCTGCGGCGCATCCTCGCATGCTTTCTGGGGGAGGTGATCACGGCCGTCGGGATTGCGATCTGCTTGGAGGGCAAGAGCGGCGTCGACCCTTTCACCGCCTTCCTCCAGGGCATCTCCCACGTCTCAGGGATCTCCTTCGCCGCGATCGTCCCGATCGTCAACATCATCATGCTGATCCTCGTCTTCCCCTTCGACCGGTCCATCTTCGGGTTGGGGACGGTCGTCAATTTCACGATCGTGGGTGTCCTCGTGGACTACTTCCGTCCGATCTACCGCAGCTTCTTCCACGTCGAGTACTCCGTGGGCAGCATGCTCCTCCACCTGGCGATCGGGCTGCCGCTGTTCTGCCTGGGAGTCTCCATGTACATCACCTGCGACCTGGGCCAGTGTCCCTACGACGGGATCGCTCCCTCGCTCAGGCGGCACTTCCCGCGCTACAGCTACCGCGCCTATCGGCTGGTTCAGGACATCATTACGATCTTGCTGGCCCTCATTCTCATCAGGTTCGACCTCTCACTGGGCATCATCGCCCTGGGCACGGTCATCATGGGCTTCTTCATCGGCCCCATCGTCGGCTTTCTTCAACAAGACCACGTCTCCAACCGCCTGGTGGGGATCAGCGGCGACATCTTCGCCGCCTCCGAGCCGTCGTCTGACGAAGACTCCCCAGCGCCGTGCCTGACCTGGCGGGTTGTCGAGCGCCTCAGGACTCAGGGCGCTCGACGCCGAGCCACTCGTACCAGCCGCGGTGCAGCACCAGCCAGGCCAGCAGACCGTAGCCGGCCTGGCCCGGGTGCGTGCCGCCGGCGGCCGCGACGTCGGCCGTCCACTGCTCGTGGTTGCGCAGCGGCTCGAAAGGCGTCCACGTAGGGCACGTTGCGGCGCAGGCACACCTCCTCGGCGGCCTGGGAGAGCTGGGCGGTGGCGTCGGGATCGGCCTCGGGCAGGGAGGAGGGCCCGACGACGAAGCACTCGCGGTGGTCGGAGGCGGCCGTGTCGAGGATGTTGGCCAGGGCCAGGCGGGAGCGGGCATAGGAAATGCCGGCGAGCACGTCGGCCACGCCCAGCCCCACCACGAGCCGGTTGATACCGGTGTGCGTGGAGCGGCGGGCCACCTCGGGCCCCCAGCGGTCGGACATCTGCGCGGTCGTCTCACCGGGAACCGCCAGGAGGTCCACAGGATGTCGGCGTCCCGGGGCGTACGGGCCATGACCCGGCCCGTCCAGCCCAGAGCGCGTCCGTCACCATGACCGGCCACCAGCTCGTCGCCAATGAAGCTCAGCCTCGTCTCACGCATGGCAGCGCCTCCTCATGACTCACGATCCCTCATGCTGTCTTGACATTATCGTGACCTTGCGGTGTTGCGCGGGAGGCTGACGGCATTTCGGAAGGGGCTGACCCTGGGGACGAGTCGGTGAACAATCAGCCTCTCTCAGTCGCGGGCGAAGGCCTGACGGATGATCTCCTCCTGCTGGGCGCGGTGGACGCCGGCGGTGCCCACCGCGGGCGCGGCGGCCTCGGGGCGGGAGACCAGCGTGGGCAGGACGCCACCGGTCAGGTCCGTGGGCAGGTGGAGTGCCAGGTAGGGCCACATTCCCTGGTTGGCCGGCTCGTCCTGCACCCACACCAGCTCGGCCCCGCTGAAGGGTGCCAGCGCCTCGGCGATGGCCGAGGTCTCCAACGGGTAGAGCTGCTCGAGGCGGACGATGGCCGTGCTCGTGTCCCCGGTCTTGGTGCGGTGGGCCAGCAGGTCGTAGTAGACGCGCCCCGAGCACAGCAGCACCCGGTCCACGCCCTGATCCTGCGCCGTGGCCAGGACGGCGTCGTCGACCTCGCCGATGACCGGCTGGAAGGTGCCGGAGGTGAAGTCCTCCACCGGCGAGCAGGCGGCCTTCAGACGCAGCAGCTGCTTGGGGGTGAAGACGATGAGCGGGCGGCGCGGGCGGTGGTAGGTGTGCTCCCGCAGGAGGTGGAAGTAGCTGGCGGGTGTGGAGGGCTGGGCCACCAGCATGTTGTCCTGGGCGCACATCTGCAGGTAGCGCTCGATGCGCCCCGAGGAGTGGTCCGGCCCCTGCCCCTCCTGGCCGTGGGGAAGCAGCATGACCAGGCCGGAGCGCTGCCCCCACTTCTGGGCGGCGGAGGTGACGTACTCGTCGATGACGGACTGGGCGCCGTTGGCGAAGTCGCCGAACTGGGCCTCCCACATCGTCAGTCCCTCAGGGCCGCTCCACCGAGTAGCCGTACTCGAAGGCCAGGGCGGCGTACTCGCTGAGCAGCGAGTCGTAGATCTCCAGAGGCGCCTGGTCCGGGGTGAGGAAGCTCAGCGGCGTCCACTCCTGGCCGGAGGCGTGATCGTGCAGGACCGCGTGGCGCTGGGCGAAGGTCGCCCGGCGGGCGTCCTCACCGGCGATGCGGATCGGCACGCCCTCCATGAGCAGACTCCCCAGGGCGATGAGCTCGCCCAGGCCCCAGTCGATGCCGCCCTCGCGCGTGGCCTCGCGGCGCTTGGCGAGCATGGCCTGGAGCTTGGGGTGGACGGTGAAGGATCCCGGCCAGGCGACCTGGGCGTCCCCGATGCGCTCGACGACGTCGCGCGGTACCGCCGAGGTCCAGCCGAGCATCATGCCGCTGCCCGCCTGCTGGGAGTAGGGGACCTCCAGGGAGGACAGGGGCACGCCGACCTTCGTGGGGTCGGACAGGTCCTGGGCGGCGGCCCCCGAGGCGGCAGCCTCCCCGGGGTCCCTGGAGCCCTTTCCTTTCCCCGGTGATCTGGATGCGGGCCTCGGTGAAGATCCGCTCCAGCTCGCCCTGGTAGTTCTCGGCGATCTCGCGGGCCTCCTCCGGGGTGATGTCGCCACGCCCGACGAGAGCGGCGGTGTAGACCCCGCGGGTGGAGTCCAGGGAGTCGATGAGCCGGTACATGAGCGGCTGGGTCATCGAGGGGTCGTCGCCCTCGTTGTGCCCGCGGCGCCGGTAGCAGATGAGGTCGATGATGACGTCCTTGTGGAAGGTGCGTCGGTACTCGTAGGCGTGGCGGGCGGTGCGGGCCACCGTCTCGGGGTCGTCGGCGTTGACGTGGAAGATCGGCACCTGCAGGCCCTTGGCCAGGTCGGTGGCGTAGATGGTGGAGCGGGCCGAGGCCGAGCCGGTGGTGAAGCCGATCTGGTTGTTGACGATGATGTGGACGGTACCGCCGGTGCGGTAGGCGGGCAGCTGGCTCATGTTGAGGGTCTCGTAGACCACGCCCTGGCCGGCGAAGGCCGCGTCGCCGTGGACGAGGACCGGCATGACCGTGTAGCCCTTCTCGCCCAGGCCGATGCGGTCCTGCTTGGCGCGCACGATCCCCTCGACGACGCCGTCGACCGTCTCCAGGTGGGAGGGGTTGGCGGCCAGGGAGACGCGGGTGGACACGCCGTCGGTCCCGGAGAAGACGCCCACGGTGCCCAGGTGGTACTTGACGTCCCCGGTTCCGGCGCCCTCGATGACGCCGTTGCCCTCGAACTCGTCGAAGACCTGGCCGTAGGACTTGCCGGCGATGTTGGTGAGCACGTTGAGCCGGCCGCGGTGGGCCATGCCGATGACGACCTCGTCGAGGCCGTCGTGGGCGGCGGCGTCGAGCAGACGGTCCAGGGCCACGATGAGGGACTCCCCGCCCTCGAGGCTGAAGCGCTTCTGGCCCACGTACTTGGTCTGCAGGAAGGTCTCGAAGGCCTCGGCCTGCTCCAGCTTGGTGAGGATCCGACGGCGCTCCTCGTCACCGATGTCCTCCCAGTCGCGCTCGAGTCGCTCCTGCCACCAGGTGCGCTGGGCCGGGTCCTGGATGTGCATGTACTCCACGCCCACGGTGCGGCAGTAGGCGTCGTGCAGCATCTTGAGGATCTCGCGCAGGGTGGCGCGGTCGCGCCCGCCCAGGCCCCTGGTGGGGAAGGAGCGGTCCAGGTCCCACAGGCTCAGCCCGTAGGAGGTGATGTCCAGGTCCGGGTGGCGGCGCAGGCGGTAGGTGAGCGGGTCGGTGTCCGCGGCGAGGTGCCCGCGCTGACGGAAGGCGTGGATGAGCTCGGCCACGCGCGCCGGCTTGCCGGTCTCCAGCTCCGGATCGTAGGTGGTGTCGCGCACCCACTCGACCGGCTCGAGGGGGATGCGCAGGGACTCGAAGGCCCGGCTCCAGAAACCGTCCAGCCCCAGGAGCTTGCGCTCCACCAGGCGCAGGAACTCGCCCGAGGCGGCGCCCTGGATGACGCGGTGGTCGTAGGTGGAGGTCAGGGTGACGACCTTGCCGATGCCCTGGCGGGCCAGGGTGTCGGGGCTGGCGCCGGCGAAGGCCGCCGGGTAGTCCATGCTCCCCACCCCCACGATGAGTCCCTGGCCGGGCATGAGGCGGGGCACCGAGTGCAGGGTGCCGATCATGCCGGGGTTGGTCAGGGTCACGGTGGTGCCGCGGAAGTCGTCGAGGTCCAGCTTGTTGCTGCGGGCCTTGGCCACGAGGCCCTCATAGGCCTCCACGAACCGGGACAGGTCCATGAGGTCGGCCTGCTTGATGGAGGGCACCAGCAGGCGGCGCTGCCCGTCGGCGCCGGGCACGTCGATGGCCAGGCCGAAGGCCACGTGGGCGGGCTCGTTCAGGACCGGCTTGCCGGCCTCGTCGACCCCGTAGGAGACGTTCATCGAGGGCATCTCGGACAGGGACTCGACCACCGCCCAGCCGATGAGATGGGTGAAGGAGACCTTGCCGCCGCGGGTACGGGCCAGGTGGCTGTTGATGACGGCGCGGTTCTCGATGAGGACCTTGGCGGGGACGGCCCGGGCGGAGGTGGCCGTGGGCATGGACAGGGAGTCGTCCATGTTCTTGGCGGTGCGGGCGGCCGCGCCCTTGAGGCGGACGGAGCTGTCCTCGCAGCCATCGCCCTCCAGGTCGTGGGCGGGGTGGGCGGCCAGGCGCTGGGCGTAGGGGAGGTCGGGGAGCGGTGTCCGACGGCGGGGCCGGGGGAAGGTCGGGCGGGTGACGTCCTGGACCGCGGAGGAGCGGCGTTGGGGGGAGGCGGCCTGAGTCGTGATGGTGGCCCGGCGCGGCTCCCCGAGGGCCGACGACGCAGAACCGTTGGCGAAGCCGTTCGAGGAGGTGGAACTCGGTCGCCGCAGGCCGGCACTCGGATCGGTCTCGAAGAGCTCCCGCCACTGGGGGCTCACGGAGGAGGGATCCGCCGACCAGGCGGCCCGCATCTCCTCCACCATCCACTCGTTGGCACCGAAGCCTGGGCTGGTCTGGTCCTGCGTGGGCACGTCGGGTCTCCTCGGTGAACTCGTCAGTCTGCCGTCCCGGCGCTGGGAACCTCGGCGGGACCCGGGGAGGAACGGCGGTGTCCGTAGAACATCCTAGGAGGTGAAAGGCGTCTCAGGCGAGCAAATGCGGGACCAAAGACACATGCGTGTCCCGGCTGTGACGCGCTCGCGGCCCCGGCCCGAGCGGTCCCGACGACGATGACCTACAGGTCGCGCCACTCCTCGAAGGCGTCGAGCCGGGACGTGTCGCCGTCTCCGAGTGCCTGAGCCACCGCCTCGAGCAGTTCCAGCCGAGGGTCCTCCTCCCGTCGGACGCGTTCCAGGTTCATCTCGAATGACCAGTCGCCTGTCGTCACACCGTCTGCCAGAAGGGTCTTGAGGGCTCCTCCGGACTCCTTGCGGTGCTCGGGTGAATGGGCAAACAGGTAGAAAGTGACATTCGGCTAGTAAAGACCGCTCATCATCACTGGCGAGGGTTATCGCCTTTCAGTCAGGCTGATCGCTTTCATGTCATCCGATTTAGCGAAGAGAAGTTGGGCGTAGTTGCCGAGGTGGGTGGCGTGGTGGGCTGTCGACGTCGCAGGACGGAGCTCCTGGAGCTCCGAGTCGTCCGCGAGTCGCAGTTCTGTCGGAGGACGGCCACATGCCCTCATCCGTCTAGAACCGATCGCGCGAGGGGGCTGAGGCACAATCGGTCACCTGATCCGAGATCGAACCACTCCCATCCATTCGTGTCCGACGACGACATTCCGTGTTCAGAAAGCGCGCCCCATAGGTGCACATCTGCGACAGCTCCATGGTGGTGGAAGTCGATATTCTCGCCAGCGGTGTTAAAATCGACATGTAGCGAGAACCGAGCACAATTAGAGATGGACACGGACTCGGCACCCACCTCCTCCGCCAACTCGCGTCGGAGGGCATCTTCCCAGTTCTCAGCGAATTCGGGTCGCCCGCCGGGGAGGTCGAGCAGACCAGTGTAGGGGCCGCGTGTCTTTTTCACGCACAACAGCCGGCCGTCCCGCACAATGCGCGCATATACCCGAAAGTGGTAAGTGGGAAGCGGGCCTGCGGCGATCGCCGTACCCAACTCGATAGGAGACTTGGAGAGTGAAAGCGGCGATGAGGGCCCCTTGTCACATCTTTTCCATCACGCCCAACTCGAAGTCTTGCTATCGCGACGTCGTCCGCCACCTCCTCTAGCCGACCTATGACGCTCTCTTCCCTGGGAGACGTGGTGATGAGACCGAGCCAGTCAGGATGATTGGTCCAGTCGGTGAGCGCGTTCCGGCGGACGAGGTTCGCTCGCTCATCGGCGTCAAGACGAGTTCGAAGCGGCTGTGCGGCTCGTCCAGCGCGAGCTCGCTCTCGATAATCGCGACGACGCGGCCCTCAGTGGAAAAACGAGGGTACCCAGTGCACGGCGCATCTCTTCCGGCAGCAACATCACTTTGGCGGGCACCGAAGCTTTCATCGCCCGTCGACAACTTCTCGATCAGTGGAAGATCGAGAAGTAGGTGAAAACCATCGCACCATACCGGTAATGAAACTCCGGCTTGAGAACGCGGTCACCGCCCAGAGCCAATAGGCTTCCCGCGCCCGCATTGACGACACTAGGCCACGCCAGGATCTCCAGGTCACGATCAAAATGGAGAAGCGCCTTGTCATTCGTAAGAATACTCAGCCCGTCGAGATGAGACGTGGCAGCAGCGAGCAACGCCGTCGACTTCCCTGCGCCCTTATCACCTACGAAGCAGACCCCACGACCCTGGCGAACAACCGACGAGGAGTGGAACGCCATCGCCCCGCTGTTGATGGCCGACGCCGTGTGAACGCCCCGGACAACCCGATACAGCTCTACGAAAAGACCTCGAACATCTCTGCCAACTATGTAGACCTTCTTCTCCGCGCGATCCCGGACGATTACGGTTCTCGTGCTCGGGATCATGATGAGGCGGGCTTGTTGATCGACATCGACGACATGACCGTCCGCGCCATAATCTAAGACAGGCATCCATACAGGATTTAACTGTTCGACTGCGAAATCCCAGAGATAGTCACTCTCGACGGCACTTACCGACCAGATGTCTGCTGCCGATGGTGTATCAGGGTAGTAGACGTGTGAGCGCAGAAGGGGCATGAGGGCAGGATGTGTCTGAACCGAAACATTTGCAAAGGGGGAAGCGAATATTTCGCACCTGGAGTACTCGTTGGTATTTGCCGCCTGTCGCACCCGCTCCACAATATCCATCGACAATGTGTCGACCATCATTCCCACACCCTCATATGTCGTGGCTCGTCGCGAGATGAACTCTTCAAGTGCGCGAATCCAGAACTCGTTCCTCAGTTTTTCTTCGCGGGGAACTGGCTCTCCCTGCCATCGAAAAGTTCGCACATAATGATGATGTCATAATTAGTGTCAATGTGTGAGCGGTGCATCGGCTGACACATCCCCATTCCATATCTCACCCAGATCCTGCTCGAAAGCGTTACCCGGCGGTGCCTTCGCGTCGAAATCTTTGCAGCAGGGCACCACGGTGCCGTCCTGCATAGTTACAACGCTCTCCCACAGATACCTGCAAGGTTGCCGCAGCTCTTCCCGATTCTGATACTGGTCATGCCGGACCGTCCGTCCCGCATGTGCCCGTTCGTGGCGGATCGCGACCTGGTCGACTCCTGGCTCTGCAAGCCAGTGGGGCTCGAAGAGCTCGACCTTGGAACGATTCTCTGGAGTCACGATAAATTGGACCTGGATAAAGATCAGAACTTCCCATTTCCGTCTTCTTTCGCAGCAGCATCCTCAGGTTACCCTCGACGTCCTCAAGCCGTCCTCGAACGCGAAGCCTGCTGAGATCCGCTCGCGGAACTGAGGTGTCGGGACGGTTAGTCCTCCGATGGCATTGAGTGCCACGCATGTTGCGGCCCACTTGGGACCGAGTGTGCTGAGGTAGGGAATGGTTGCGCCTACGACTGTGCCGCGGGCTGGCGCAAGGAGCCACCATGGGGACTGGTCTGGATCGGTTGAACGGACTGCCTTCTGGCCTCCGTGACGGCATCGCAACCTCCATTCTCGCTTGGTCTGTGGTGCAGGTTCCCCAGTCGTGAGGAAATCAGTCGCTTTCTGGGGGATGGCGGGTGCGACACCTGATGGCTGCCTCGGCTTCGATTCCGCCGCGGTGGTACCGTTCGGTCACTATGCGATCGGCTTTTCCGCCGGGCCCGCAGGCGCCGCACCCGCACGCACCGCGCCTCCTCGCCCGCCTCCTGACCACCCCCACCCCGACTCGTCCGCCTCCGGCGCCCACGCCGCACTCCCACATGGGGAGTGGCCCGCATGACCGACTGGCTCATGATCGCCGTCGGCGTGGTCCTCACCGTGGGCACCGCCCTGTTCGTGGCCGGCGAGTTCTCCCTGGTCGCCCTCGACCCCTCCACCGTCGAGACCCGCGCCGCCACCGGGGACAAGCGCGCCACACGTCGTCCAGCGGGCCCTGGGGCGCCTGTCCACCCTCCTGTCCGGCGCCCAGGTCGGCATCACCCCTGACCACGGTGCTCCTGGGCTGCACGATGCAGGCCGCCCCTGGCCAACCTCCTCACCGACCTCATGAGCCACTGGCTGGCCGTCTCCGTGGCCACCGGCGCCGCAGTCGTCATCGCCGCTCATCGTCGTCAACGCCTTCTCCATGGTCATCGGGCGAGCTCATCCCCAAGAACGCCACCCTGGCCCGACCCCATGCGCGCCGCCGGCCTCGTGGCTCCCCTTCCTCATGAGGCTTCACCACCCTGCTCAAGCCCCTCATCCTCGTGCTCAACAACGCGGCCAACGCCGTCCTGCACGCCATGGGCATCGAGCCCGCCGAGGGAGCTCAGCGGCACCCCGCAGCGCCGGCGAGCTCGCCTCCCTCGTGCGCCACAGCGCCGAGGAGGCACCCTCGACGCCTCCACCGCCACCCTGCTCACCCGCTCCATCGGCCTGGGGGCGCTCACCGCCGTCGACGTCATGACCGACCGCGGCCGCCTCCACACCCTCGAGGCCGACGACTCCGCCGAGGACGTCGTGCACCTGGCCCGCGCCACCGGCCACTCCCGCTTCCCCGTCATCGGCCGCGACGTCGACGACGTCATGGGCATCGTCCACCTGCGCCGCGCCATCGGCGTCCCCTACGAGCGGCGCGCCGACGTGCCCCGTCGCCTCCACCTCCCTCATGACCCCCGCGCCCCGAGTCCCCGAGACCATGCCACTGGCCGACCTGCTCGTCGAGCTGCGCGCCCAGGGCTCCCCAGATGGCGCTCGTCGTCGACGAGTACGGCGGCACCGCCGGCGTCGTCACCCCTCGAGGACGCCGTCGAGGAGGTCGTCGGGACGTCGCCGACGAGCCGACCGCCGCCGCGCCGGCGCCACCTCGACCCCTCAGGCCACTGGGTCGTCCCGGGTGGATGCGCCCCGACAGGCTCGCCACCCGCGCCGCCATCCAGGTGCCCCGACGACGGCCCCTACAGAGACCCTCGGCGGCCTGGTCATGACCGAGCTCGGCCGCATCCCCGCCGTCGGCGACGTCGTCGAGCTGACTCACGCCTCCCTGACCGTCGACGCCATGGACGGGCGCCGCGTCACCCGCCTCCACGTGCGTCCCAAGGACCCCGAAGCCCCGGGGACCACCAAGGAGCTGAGGGGGAGCGCCGATGAGCACGCCCCTGGCCCTGGTGGTCACCGTCATCCTCCTGGCCGGCAACGCCTTCTTCGTCGGCGCCGAGTTCGCCGTCACCTCCTCGCGCCGCAGCCAGCTCGAGCCGCTGGCCGAGGCCGGCGACACCCGCGCCGCCACCGCCCTGTGGGCCCTGCAGCACGTCTCGCGCATGCTGGCCACCGCCCAGCTCGGCGTCACCCTGTGCTCCACCGGCCTGGGCGTCGTCGCCGAGCCGGCCATCGCCCATGCCCTGGAGCCTCTGCTCGCGGCCGTCGGCGTCGGGCACGCCGGCTCCCACGCCGTCGCCGTCGTCATCGCCCTGGTCATCGTCGTGGGACTGCACGTCGTCGCCGGGGAGATGGTGCCCAAGAACATCTCCATCGCCTCCCCGAGAAGGCCGTGCGCTGGCTCGCCCCGCCCCTGGTGTGGTGCTCGCGCGTCTTCAGCCCCGTGGTCAACGCTCTCAACGGCTTCGCCAACGGGGTCCTAAAGGTCCTGGGCATCGAGGCCAAGGAGGAGATCTCCGCCGCCTTCAACGCCCAGAGGTCGCCTCCATCGTCGAGCGCTCCACCGCCGAAGGCGTCCTGGAGGACTCCACCGGCCTGCTCAGCGGCGCCTGGAGTTCTCCGAGGGACCGCCGGCAGCGTCATGGTGCCCTGGGCGAGCTCGTCACCCTGCCCCAGGACTGCACCCCGGAGGACGTGGAGCGGGCCGTGGCCTCCACCGGCTTCTCCCGCTTCCCGCTCGTGGCCGAGCAGGCCGCAGCCGACGGGGGAGCGGAGCCCGTCATCACCGGCTACCTCCACCTCAGGACATCCTCTACGCCGACGGCGCCGACCGCACCGAGCCGGTGCCCGCCTGGCGTGCTCGCGCACTCGTGCCCGTCGGCTACGACGACGAGGTCGAGGAGGCGCTGGCTGCCATGCAGCGCTCGGGGGCCCACCTCGGGCACGTGCGCAACGCGCAGGGGACGATTCGTCGGGGTCCTCTTCCTGGAGGACATCCTCGAAGAGCTCGTCGGCGAGGTCAACGACGCCATGCAGCGCGAGGAGCACCAGCGCCGTGATTAAATCGTGATCTGAGGGCGCTGATCGGCGGATATCCACAACTCGTGCCGCGTCGGGCGACGATCGTCGACTACTGTCCGGGAACGGTGAGCCTGGTGCCGATCCGTTCGTATGACACGTGTTTCCGTCTCAGAGTCGGCGACGTTGGGGAGCGCCTCGATATTTGTGTGAGAAGTGCAGGTCACACAAAGGTGTGCTGGTTCTCCTGGCAAGACCCACAGGAGACCGCTACTGTTTTAACCGAGCACAACCCGAGGCTGTCGCCCTGGCAGCCAGCACGTCGTCACCACCGGATCGCCGGCAGCAACGACTTTCGCATGACACCAGCCACCTGGAGGCTTCCGCGTGACCCCGCAGCCCGCGGGTCGACGCCAGCGTCGCGAGGCGGAACGTGCTGCCGAAGCCGCTCGCCAGCTCGCCGAGGCGGAGGCCGGAGCCAACCCGCCGTCACCGCCGACGGCGCACACGACTCACGCCGCCGGAACCCACCGCCGCTCGCGCCGCGATCTCCCCGCGCACCGCTCCGCGACCGGCACCCCGTCCAGCGTCGTCACGGCCCCGAGTCCCTCCGCGCTCCCCGACGTCCCGGTCGCTCCCCCAGAAGCAGAATCGCCCGCAACGGCCCGCAGCCCCGGCTGCGCGCTCAGCGATACGCACGCGTCCAGTGCTCCGGCTCCCGCCAGGCGCAGTCCGGGCAGGCCGACCAGCAACCGATCGCCCCGATGAGCCGTGTGGCTGCCGACGCCGTCAGGGCGGCACCGGCAGCCAGCAGCGCGCCTCAGCGCGTCTCGGATCATGCGCCGCAGGCGCGCATGCTTCGCCCTTCCGCGGCGGTCAGCGCGCGAGCGGCGGAAAGCCGCCGGATCCTCGCCGCGCAACGCCTTCCGCCCGCTCCGCCTCACCGCAGGCGTCGGGGGATGCCCGAGCCCAGCGCTCCCGCGACCTGCGTGCGCCCGGACTCCGGGACAGTCACAGCAGACGCGAGAGAACCCTGCGGTGGCGGATGTGCCGGGAGGCCCCGGCCCATCGATAGCCGAGGCTCAGACGGAGAGCCGTCGCAGCCACCGCTCCCACGCCGCCGAGCAGCCGCCGCTGCGCCGACGTCGGCGCCCTCTGCCCTGACGCCCCTGGTTTGCGGCCTCGTTGGCCGAGTCGACCGCCGGACTCGAGGCCCGCGGCCGGCCAGTCCGCCGGCAGTGCACCGTGGTGGGGCGCCGGTGACGCGAGTCCCAGCCTCGCCTCGGCACGGCGGGCCCACAGTCCGCGCCGCTCCGGCTGTGCCCAGCACCTCGTCGGTCTCCGCAGCCTCCTCCCCGGCCGGGAGCCGCCGTGCGAGCACACGTCCGCGGCAACGCCCGCCAGCGTCTCGGCCAAGCCCGTTGTCGCCTCCACCACTCATCACACCGGCTCCCGGCAGCACTGACGACCAGTGCCTCGGCAGGCGCAGCCTCCACCCCGATACCGGAGGTGACCGTCGAGCCGGCCGTGGCGACGTCGTCGGCTCCCGAGGCTCCTCACGAGATCCGCTTCTCACGCCGGATCACGGACTTCCGCAGCGCCGAGACCGTTGAGGTCCCCGAGGTCCGCAAGATCATGGCCGCTCGCAAGGCCGGGGTGCCGCTCGCTGACGAGTCGGCCATCCGCGCGGCTAAGGCCGCCCAGAAGACCCGGTCGGCCAAGGAGTCCGAGACGACCGCCGCGGACACCACCTCGGAGGAGTCGGCCGCCTCGACGTCGTCGGCCCGGGTCTCTCCGGCCTCAAGCCTGACACCCACCGCGACTCCTCGACCGGCCCCGCCTCCGCGCGTCCCGCCCGGCGCCGTACCGGAACCGGGATCCTGGGGCGCACCGCGGTGCTCTCGGCCCTGGCCGTGGCCACGGTCCTCGTCCCGCTGTCCAGTCACCTCGACAACACGCCCTTGGCCTCGGCGGCGATGAAGATGCATGTCAGTAGTGCCGCCACGCGAGGGCCCGGCCGCCTCCGGGACGAAGCCCTCGTCCGTGGCCAGCGCCGTACTCGGCAGTGACGACCTGGACGAGCCCCGACACCCAGCTGTCCAACGTCCCCGACGCCGCCACCCGGGCCAGGATCCGCGAGGCCTCCAGAACGCCGCCAAGACCTGTTCCTCGACGACCGGCGCCTCCGGAGACACGAGCGCCTTCAGCTCCAAGCCGCAGCTGTTCTACCCGATGCTCCCGGGCACCTACGAGATCTCCTCGGAGTACGGTTACCGCACCCATCCCCACCTCGGCTACCGCAAGCTGCACGCCGGCGCAGGACATGGCCGCACCCGTCGGGACGTCCCCATCTACGCCGCCGCCGCTGGGAACCGTCACCACCGCCGGCATGGTGGACGGCACCGGAACCGTCACCATCAAGCACGAGATCGACGGACGTGTCTGGTACACCAGCTACCTCCACATGTACGAGGACGGCATCTACGTCAAAGCCGGTGACACCGTCACGGCCGGCCAGATGATCGCCGGCGTGGGTAACACCGGGCGGTCCTCCGGCTCGCACCTGCACTTCGAGGTGCGCACCAAGGACGACACCGCCGACGAGTCGACCGTGGAGCCGTGGGGCTGGCTCAAGGAGCACGGCGCCGTCGAGCTCACCACCAACTGCAGCTGAGGGAGACCCACTGTGCCGCCTGCCGCGTCACGAACACGACGTCGTCCTGCCGTCATCGCCCATCGCGGCGGCGGGAGCGAGGTGCCCGAGAACACCTGGAGCGCCGTTGAGCACGTGGCCGCGCTCGGGCTCGAATGGATGGAGACCGACCTGCGGCTGACCGCCGACGGCATCGTTGTCCTCAGCCACGACGAGGACCTGCGCCGCACCGCGAACGACCCCCGTGCCGTGGGGGAGGTCATGTGGGCCGAGCTGGCCGACCTCGACTCCGGTGACGGGCGCGGCTTCGTCCGGCTCGACGACGCCCTGTACGCCCATCCGACGATGAAGTTCAACATCGACCTCAAGGACTCCAACGTCGTCCAGGCCGCCCTGCAGACGGTGCGTGACGCCGATGCCCTCGAACGGGTTCGCTTCGCCTCCTTCTCCGCCCGTCGGCTGGCCGTCCTGCGCCGCCAGGAGCCCCGGGCCATGACCTCCCTGGGGGTCAGCGACGTGCTCGGACTCATGCTGCGCAGTGAGGCCGCCGTCCCGCTGCCGCAGACCCGCTGGGGCTGGACGCGCGGAAAGAGTCGACGCGGTCCAGGTCCCCGAGAGCTACCACGGCGTCCCGGTGGTCACTCGGCGCTTCGTCGCCTCCGCGCACACCGCCGACCTGGAGGTTCACGTCTGGACGGTGGACGAGCCCGAGCGGATGCGACAGCTGGCCGACCTCAACGTCGACGCCATCATGACCGACGTCCCCACCTCGCCCTCCAGACCCTGGGCTGAAGAGCGCGTCACACGGCGGTCTGTGACGCCCGCAGCCCGGCGCAGCGACTGCAAGATGTCGCCCCCGCCGCGGGTGGCGACGAGGGGCTCGGGGATCACGCCCGGACAGGGATTCGGAACCTGCGACCTTCTGCTCCGGAGGCAGACGCTCTATCCGACTGAGCTCACCGGGGCCCGAGGGCGACTGTACCAGCGTCCTGGCCCCGGGCGAAACCGGCGCGAGACACTGCGACATGTCCCACGATGCCCGGCGGCTGCGGTGTCCCCTCGTGATCCGGCCCCGGCCTGTTGACGGTACGCTGACGCGCGTGACCCCAGAAGAGCTTGCCGCAGCCATCCGCACCATCCTGGAGGAGGCCTCCGCGCGGTGTCCTCGCCCTGCCCGCCGCAGAGATCCCCGACCCCCGCGTCGAGCGTCCCGGAACCGTGACCACGGTGACTGGTCCACCAACGTCGCACATGCAGCTGGCCAAGAAGGCGGGCACCAAGCCGCGCGACCTCGCCGAGCTCCTCGTCCCTCGTCTTGGGGCCCTCGACGGCGTCGCCTCCGTGGAGGTCGCCGGCCCCGCTTTCCTCAACATCCGCCTCGACGCCGCCAGCGCCGGCGAGCTCGCGACTCCATCGTCGAGGCCGGCGAGGCCTACGGCGCAACGACTCCCTGAGCGGCCAGCACATCAACTGAGTACGTCTCCGCCAACCCCACCGGCCCGGTGCACCTGGGCGGTGCCCGCTGGGCCGCCGTCGGCGACCTCCTGGCCCGGATCCTGTCCGCCTGCGGCGCCACAATCACCCGCGAGTACTACTTCAACGACCACGGCACCCAGATCGACCACTTCGCCCAGTCCCTGCTGGCCTCCGCCCGCGGCCAGGAGACCCCCGAGGACGGCTACGGCGGGCGCCTACATCAGTGAGATCGCCCAGCAGGTGACCGCCGACGAGGCTCGCCGCCGGCCGCCCCTGACCAGCCCATCTGCCCGACGCCGAGGCCGCCGAGGTCTTCCGAGCCCGCGGCGTCGACCTCATGTTCGCCGCCGTCAAGGGCCGAGGCTGCACGCATTCCGCTCCGACTTCGACGTCTTCTTCCACGAGGACTCCCTGCACCTCCGGCGCCGTCGGGCGCGCCATCGACCGCCTGCGCGAGCGCTGGCGTCATCGAGGAGCGCGACGGCGCCACCTGGCTGCGCACCACCGACTTCGGCGACGACAAGGACCGGGTCCTCATCAGAGTCCGATGGAACGCCGCCTCACTTCGCGGCCGATCCTCGCCTACTACCTGGACAAGCGCGAGCGCGGCGCCGACTGCGCCCTTCCACCTGTTCGGGGCCGATCACCACGGCTAGCATCGGCCGCGCAGTGGCCATGTGCGCGGCCTTCGGGGACACCCGGCACCAACATGCAGATCCTCATCGGCCAGCTCGTCAACCTCGTGCAGGCAAATGGGCGTCCCGGTGCGCATGTCCGCAGCGCCAGGCACCATCGTCACTCTGGAGGACCTGGTCGACGTTGCCGTCGGCGTGGACGCCGCCCGCTACGCCCGCCCGTTTCCCTCCATGGACTCCGCATCGACATCGACCTGGACCTGCTGGCTCCTCCACCTCCGACAACCCCGGTCTACTACGTCCAGTCACGCCACGCCCGCACCCGCAACGCGTGGCCCGTGCAACGCCGCCGAGCACGGCGTGAGCCCGCGACCCGAACGTGGCGCCCTTGCGCACCCGCCGCTCTGGACGACCCGGCGGACTCCGCACTGCTCGGCGTGACTCGCCCAGTTCCCCGGCGATCGTCGCCCAGGCCGCGCAGCTGCGCGAGCAGCACCGCGTGGCCCGCCACCTCGAGCATGCTGGCCGCCGCCTGCACACCTGGCTCGGGCGCCACCGCGTCACCCCCGTGGGGACGACGCCGTCAACTCCGGCCACGTGCCCGCCTGTGGCTCAACGACGCCGTCGGGCAGGTCCTCGCCAACGGGCTCGATCTGCTGGGCGTGACCGCTCCCGAGAGGATGTGAGACCGTGATGAACCAGGTTCCCAACGCTGAGCCGCCCCTGGGGGCGCTGGCCTGCCCCGAACCCGAGGACCGACCCGATCTGTGGGCCCACGACGGCGGCGCGGCACGCCCGCGCGCGAGCCTGCGCTCGCGGGCTGACCGTCTCCCGAGATCCTCACCGATGCCGAGTCCCGTCTCGTCCTGGACGAGGCCGACCTGCGCGGTCGCGCCGCCTCCTGGAGCGCCGCCATGCACGAGGAGTTCTGGCCCAGCTACGGCATGGCCGGGGGAGAGGCCTTCTACGCCGGCAAGGCCTTCCTCACCACCAAGGTCGCCCAGTGGGTCCTCGAGGGAGGCATGCATCGACACCGCCAGCCGCGGCGAGCTCGCACGTGGGACTGTGCCGCTCTGCAGGAGGTGGACGGGGGCGGAGGCCACCACCGCGCGCCACGCCGTGCTGGGCCTGCACGGCAACGGCAAGACGGCAGGCCGAGATCGCCGTCGCCCTCACCCACCACGTGGGCCACCCTCGTCCTCGACTCCCTGAGGAGGTCGACCTCGCCGTCCGCGCCGTGCGCGACCTGCGCGCCAGCGGCGTCTACGGGCCCGAGGAGACCGGCAGGGTCATGGTGCGACTGACCACCGCGTGCACGCCTGGGGGCCACGAGTTCATCTCCACCGGCCACGAGGACAGAAAGTTCGTCTCTCCGTCCACGCGCTGGCGCTGCCCGCTGCAGGCCATCGACGCGATCATCGCCGCCCCCGAGCTCCCGAGCTGCACGGGCTGCACTCCCATCGGCTCCCAGATCATGGACCTGGCCGGCTTCCGTGAGGCCGCCCGCACGTCCTCACCCCTGCGCCACGAGGTCGCTGCGGATGCGGGGCACCTGCGCCCGGAGGTCGACCTGGGCGGCGGCTACGGCATCGCCTACACCGGTGCGGATCCGGTGCCGCCCAGCCCGGCGGAGGTCGCCCGAACCCTCGCCGAGACGGTGCGCGAACTGTGTACGGAGCTCGGCGACCCGGTCCCGCACGTGTCCGTCGAGCCCGGGCGCAGCGTCGCCGGCCCGAGCACCGTCATGCTCTACACGGTCTCCGGGCTCAAGCGCGTCGAGCTGGGGGAGGGGGCCTCGCGCCTCTACGTGAGCGTCGACGGCGGCATGAGCGACAACATCCGCCCCGCCCTCTACGAGGCCGCCTACACGGCCCTGGTCGCCAACCGCCGCCCCGACTCGCAGGCCGGGTTGGTGCGCAGCCGGGTGGTGGGCAAGCACTGCGAGTCCGGCGACGTCGTCGTGCGTGACGTGGACCTGCCCGCGGACCTCGCTGTCGGCGACGTGCTGGCCGTGCCCGCCACGGGCGCCTACGGGCGCTCCATGGCCTCCAACTACAACCTCTTCACCCGCCCCGGCGTGCGCTGGGTACGTGAGGGTGAGTCGGGCTGGATCCTGCGCCCGGAGACCATCGAGGACCTCCTCCGCCTCGAGGGCTGAGCTTTCCTTTTCCGCGCATCGCATCGGGCGCCTTCTGTTCCGGTGAACAATTCCTGCTACGGAAGGGCGTCCCTGCGCATGTTCCTGTCATGGATCGTGGGACTTCCCTGAGAGCGGCGACAGCCTGGGAGAGGCCCTGAGGAGGAGCCGTGTCTCAGTCGAACCTGAAGAACGTCTCGTTTGGGAGGACTGGAACAACCACAATGCGGTCCGCTTGATAGAGGCACAGTGCGCTCACTGGGTTCAAATAATGCACTATTGTGTGCTACCACAGTTGTCAGCGGCGGACTCAGTTGTTTGAAACCGATTACAGTTGTGTTGAGATTTGTGACCCAGTGCGTGTTTTCATTGTGTTCGCTACTCCCAAACCGGTCGGTTTGTGACACAGTGGCCTTGGTCATCACGGGACCGGCTTCCTGTGTCCGTCGCCTGAACGGATGGTGTGGGAGGCAGCGATGGTCTCACGAGGCAGACCTTGTCATCTATGCCAGGAATCCGGAGATCGCAGACACACATTGTCCGTGGGCGTGCAGCTCTCCGGCCTGCCCTCCCGCGAGTGGGCGGTGACTCGTCGCCATCATGCTCTGCTTCCTTGTGGCGATCATGTCTCGGGCCTCCCGCCCCAGGCGGCCTGAGACGAGAACAAGAGCGTCGAGCGTTTCCAGCACCTGTCTCTTGACACGTATGTGGACGGTAACAATGTTGAGCACGATGGAAGGCTTCAGCATCCTACGAGCTCGCTCGCTCGAGCTCCGACTGGAGCGCGTCGACGCCAACCCTCAAGTCGGGCGACTCGCTCGACCATCGGTCTGGGTGATTGCTTCAGCAACCTGCAGAACAGTGACACTCACCCGATGACCGCTGTCGAGTGGGCGCACCGGTCAGAACGTCGAGGTCGGCAGCTGCACCCGCGACCGCCAGCGAGGTCACCCGCACCTTCAACTCCAAGGCTACGACGAGCTCGCCACGCCGGCTCTGCCACCCCTGCAAGGGCAGCGCGGCTCCGCCCTGCGTAGCGGTCGCCGAGACTTTCACCGATGAGCAGCGCCGTCCAGTCAACCTCACTGCCAACGGCGTGACCACCGCTGTTGTCCTGCCCGGCGTGGCGGCGGCATCGGCGGCCCCGAGCAGAGCGAGACTGGGGAGCTCACTCAAGTGGGCCTTCAGCTTCTACAACAACTACAAGCGTTCTGCAAAGTGAACTTCGGGACCAACCAGGCCCACTGGTGGCAAAGCTCGGCAAGATCTTTCTGACGGTTCCCGTCAGTGACCAATGGTCTGGCACCGACACCTCACGGTGAGGGCATGAGCTCAACGCCCAGTGGCTGACGCCCTCAGTACTGATCCTCAACGTTCGCCACTGCGGATGGCTCCGCACTCGTCCTGGTGACCAACGCCGCCGGCCGGAGACTCCAGCAGCGAGTACGGTGACTTCTGCTGACGTCAAAGGCCGGTACGCACCCTGGTGGACGGCCGCACCGCCTACGAGGTGGCGGTCCGTTCAAGAACGGCACCGTCTTCACCCTGAGTACCCGGTCTCCTCGTGGACGCCATCGGTAACGCGTCGGCGGCCACGGGAGCGCTGCAGACTACCGTCAACCTCCAGGCACGGACACTGCCAGCACGCAGCGGCAGTCCTACGTCCAGCACTTCGACATCCGGTCCAGATGGAGCCCGGCTGGCGGCTTCGCGGCGTGACCAAGGTCGCGTCGAGGGTGAGGCCGCTGCTCAGGCCGCAGGCCTCCTCGCCGTCGTCGACGTCACTACGGCGCCGCAGCCAGTTCTACCCGGACTGGAAGGCTCCCGAGGGCCAGAAGGCCACCGGAGGGGCGCGCGGAACCTCCTCCGTCACGGTCAAGCCGGGTGGGCCGGTGCCTTCGGCGGCACCTTCCCGTGGGCACCAAGATCACGCTCACGGGGACACCTCAGGGCTCGCCGCCGCCTTCGGCTGGGGGGAGCCGGTCTTCGTGTGGACGGTCAGAGGCCAGTACCTTCACCATCGTTGAAGGGCTCGTCAGGTCTCCTGACCAAGCGACGACCGCGACGCCGCCGACGACCGCGCAGATGCGCCCGGCGTCAACCCGCCAGCCACCCGCCGGCGACGCCGCCGACGACCGCCGCGACGGGGTAGACGGTGACCCCGCCGACGACCGCGGAGCAGCCGCCGAGCACTCCGGGTGCTCGGTTGCGGCCACCTCCGCGAGACGCCGGGCGGTAGCACCCGCGCTGTACACCGGTGCTAACGCGTTGCGCTCCTGCTGCTCGCCGGTGCCGGCCTGGGTGGCGGTGCTCCTGGGTGGCTCGCCGCCGAGGCCTCCTGAATGCGGGTATGCTTCTCGAGCCTGGGCGCTCTGACATCGGAGCCCGCAGTGGCCCGCCCGGTTCAACCGGGGCGGGGCCGATCGTCGCCCAGCGGGCCGTTCGGCATTCCGTCGGCCCTGCTCAGGGAGTGCAGGGCTGGAGAAACCCATGGGATCGTCTCGGCCGGGAGGATCCTCTCCAGTAATCGTTCTCCTGGGTGGCGCTAGGTGGCGCGTGCTTCTAACCTGAAGGCATGAGCGCAACGACCTCCTCCTCGTCCTCACTGGCTGCCTTCGTCTCCTCCCTGGGCAGCCGCCCCGGCCTGGGGTACTCCGACGGTGCGACCACCCGATCCATGGGCTGGGGCGGGTGATCGTTCGGCTGCTCAAGCGGATCATCTGGCGCCGCTGATATCCTCCCGTCTGTGCCGTCTGGCGGGTTTGGGAGAGCGTCTCCCGGCTCCATCGGATCAAGGGCACTGGGGCGGCGTGTGTCCTGAGGCGGACACGCAAGCGCTCCACGGCCGATGCCCTTGTTGGGCCGCAGCGTGGCCAGTGCGGACGTGCGGCCGGTTGACCTGCCGTCGTGAGCGGCCCATCGCATGGTTGGGTCGAGTTGCCCATGCACGGCACGCAACACAGTACACACAGCAAGGTGGTTCATCCGGTGGTGGACCTTTCACCCGCCCAGCGCACTCTCACGTCGGCGTCTGGCGCCGGGACGTTAACGGCCAGGTCGTTTGCTCATAAGCGAGCAGTCCGACGACTTCGCCGCCCGCTCCGGCGCGCGTTTGGATCACAGGCGTCGCCGTCCGTGATGTCAACGCGGCGTGACGCCTCCGTCTCGGGACCTTCTTCCGTTGACGCCACCGCTGTCGCCGGGAACGACCTGGTCATTGGGCTCATCGGGGGATGGGCGGGCATCCTGTTTGGCCTTAAATTTGGGGTAGCGTTATCACCGGCAACAAGGCCCTCATCGCAGCCCGGCCCCGGGCTCGCCGCTGCTGCGCTGTTGCTTTGCTACTGAAGGCCGCTGTCGCCGGTGCCATCGGTCGTCTACGCGCTGCGCGGTCGATGGCCGGCGACGGTCACCAGCGTCCTCGGCATTGTCAGCACCACAACTTCATCCTCGGTTGAGATGAGCATCAGGGCCTGTCCTTGGCCGCCCTGGCCACCTTGGGAGCTCGGCTGCGTAGGGGCCCCTGCCGACGTCGACGGCCTGGACGCGCCGCGAGGAATGCATCATCGCCTCGCTCGCCTTCCACACCCGCGTGGGGCCTCGATGACGTCTCCGTCGAGGGCATCCGTGAAGTCACCGCCGACGACATCGGGGGGCCCGGCTTGGGCTGCGATCTAGAGCCGCCATCGCCAGCACGCGACGACGAGCACGCACAAGGCGTCTCCGTGCGGGTCATTCCGCCCTCGTGCTTAACGACCACCCGCTGGCCAGCGTTCGCGGGGCCTGTGCCGTCCTCGTCGGGGCCGAGCGCCGGGCGCCTCATGTTCTACGGTCGGGGCGCGGGGGCGCCGACGGCATGGCGGCAGGGGTTCGTGAGTCTCCTGCGGGCTGGCGGTTCCTCGGCCCGGGGCCGCCGTCGCAGGTACCAGATCGGCTGGCTCCGACGGCGCCGTCGGCTCCCTGTGCCATGGCAAAGTCTTCGCTGAGAATGGGGTCTCCATCAACTCCGTTGAAGCGCCTACGTCCGGTGGTGGCGAGGACAGGCCGTCGTGACCTTCGTGACCCATCCGGCTCCGTCTTCCCTCGACGCGCTGTCGAGGGGCTGCGAACCTCGGACCGGGTCGCCGGGATCGTGTCCATACGCGTCGGGTGGTGGCATGCGCATCGTCTACAGGCGCGGGGTACGGGTCAGCGACGGCGAACATGGGACCCGGATTCGGCTCCTTCGGTATGGCCTTCGCTACTGACGAGGTCTCGGTACGGCCGACCGCACCAGCGTATCGTCGAGGGCGTCGGCGGGACGGTCACTGACGGCGACAACCTCGTCGTGGCCCTGCGGGCAGGTCTGGACGACGTCGGCGCACCTCAGGCCGGCTTCGAGATGCGTGTGTCAGCGGATCCCCAGCGGGTGGGATCTCCGCCAGTGCCGCGGTGGCGGGCTCATGCTGGCGCGGCCTCATCTCAGGCGAGGGCTCTCGCGACGTTGGATCTTCGGCCTGGCACGGCGAGGTTCGCGACAACGTCGCTGACTTCTTCGGGCGGACCGTCGCTGGGTGAGCGCGGGGGCGCCCGCGATGGCGCCCATGCCGTGGGCGCCTCCTCGGCGTCAGTCTGCTCATCCGCCGGCGACGCGCCTGTCCACCAAGGCCCGCCAGGTCCTGCCGGTCTCCGTGCCGCTGGGACGCCTGTTAACACCTCGGTGCCGGTGCTCATGCTCGCGCTCGCCGGGCGCCCGACCTGCTCATGGCGGGATGGGGGACCGGCTCCACCAGGAGTACCGGCGTGGGGTCCTACCCGCCTCGATGGCGGTTGGAGTACCTGGGGAGGCTACCAGGCCGTCATCTCGGCGGGGCCCCACGGTTCTGGTTCTGTCTCTGGCGACCAGACCCGATTCGTCTGGAGAACCACGGCTGGGTGCTCAGCCCAGTATCGTTACCCGCGGGGCGGTCTGACCTCCTGACCCGTGAGGTGGCTTCTTCCGCCTCCTTTGATCGCAGGCGTCCTCGGGTCGAGGGCGCGCGATCTATATCTATCTGGTGGTCGGTGGGGTGGTGTGCCACGCTCCCGGTTGGGATCGCGCCACACTCACGGTTGAAATAAACTATTGTTCGGTTTTCTCGGTTGTCAGCACACAGAGTGAGTGGTCAGTGTAGAAGAGGACGTCTTGTGCAGTTCGGAATCTTCACGGTGGGAGATTACCACCGACGGCTCTGTAAGGCACCCAGTGAGCACCAGCGCATCAGAACACTGTGGATGGCGGTCTGGCCGGCAGGCAGGTCTGGACTTCTTCGCCACCGGTGAGCACCACAACCCGCCCTTCGCGCCGTCGTCGCTGACCCTGTAGTGACATCGCTGCACGCACGGACAAGCTGCTCCTGACACGCGACCATCACCACCAATCCGGTGCGTCTGGCTGGTACGCCTACCTCCAGCACCTTGCCGACGGGCGCGTCGACCTCGTGATGGGGCGCGGCAGCACCGGCCGGTCTACCCCTGGTTCGGCAGGACATCCGCGAGGGCATCTCGCTCGCGGTGGAGAACTACGACCTGCTGCGCCGCCTGGCGCGGGACCAACGTGGACTGGGAGGTGGTTCCGCACCGCTGCGGGACTTCATCATGCCCGGCCGCTCGACGGCGTCCCGCCCTTCGTATGGCGCCTCCATCCGCTCGCCCCAGATCGCCGCCGAGCAGGCTGCGCTACTACGGAGACGGCTACCTGCACAACAACATCTTTCCGGGGCCCCATCGACCACGTCAAGAAGATGGTCGACCTCACTGCGAGCGCTTCTTGCCTTCTATGGCCACATGAGCCTCCGAGCAGGCGGATCGGGGCCCTGGGCGGCGATTCGCCGCCAGGGCGAGGCCGGGCATTGGGCGCACACCCATGCTTTACCTTCGTCTACCGGTGCGGCTCTGGAGGAGATGACGCAGCACGTCTCGCCGTCGGCACGAGCAGATCGTGGAAGTACCTGACCTACCGGGACGCGATCGGCGACTACCAGCGTCAGGCCTTCAGCGTGGACCTGGGGGCGTCCGCACGGAGATCGATGAGCAGATCAGTACCTGGGCGCCGGATCGTCCGGCACTGCGCGCCGAGCTGGGCCCACAAGCGAGGTGTTCTGGAGGCGCTCCATCCGCTACCGGGCCCTGCTGGGGGGCGAGCCCGGCTGAGGCCTTCTCCTGTCAACAGTTCGACACGTCACGGGCCGGAGGTGAGGATCTGGATGGCCTGGGACCTTTGACGACGAGTGACGAGCAGAAGAAGGATGACGTGCCACTGGCACGACCGCGCCGTCGCGTTCAGGGGCTGAGTCCTAGGCCGGATCGCCGACCTACGATGTCTACGCCAATACCCAGATGGGGCGTCGAGGTGGATCTGGCTCTGGGGTCTGGACTCGACCTCCGGATGCTCGCCGAGCGGTTGGTGAGTCGACCGCAATGCCTGGGACCGACTCCCGCCTCGCCAGCATCGAGGTCATCGGGTAATTTCGTGGTCAGGACATCGCCTGGCCGGTGTGGGCGGGGTGTCTGCCGACCTGCAGAGGTGATCGACGCCTGTCCGCCGCCGACGGCGTCATCGTTATCAGCTGGGTCTTTCAGGCCTCCTCCGGACTGTTCAAGTCCGCCATGGATGTGCTGCCGTCCGCATGGGCGTCCGTCCTGCTGGGGGCGACGGCCGGCACTGCGCGGCACGGTCTTGTCACCGAGATTGCGCTGCGTGCTGGTCGCCTACATGAAGGCCTGCCGACGCGGACAGTGTCTTCGCTGCCAGTGAGGACTTCGGTGAGGCCTGGCAGACACCGTCTTCCTCTGAGGGGCGGGTCGCCCTTGAGCGGGCGTGTGGCCGGGCAGGGGCGGGGCTAGCCACTCATGGGCCTTCCGGGCAGGCGCCGGGTTGACCCGCTGGCCGACTTCGCGCCCGTGGGGGCTTCTGGTGTCGTGAGACTATAGGCGGGGCTTGAAGGTTTGTGACTCGGGTGCGCCTGGGTCGGTCATGGTGGGGCTGATCGTGCGTACGGTCGGCCCCACCGGTCGTGGCGGGCGAGGAATGTCATGGGTGGGTCAGCGGCATCCCGGCGTTGCTCGCCGGTGTTCCGTTAGGCACTGGGCGAAGGGCTGCTATGCTGACGCCGTCAGCCGCGGATCTCTCCACGCCGCTGACTGCACGCAGCCCGGGACCTGAGGCCCAGGGCCCTGCAGGAACGAGCAGTGCATGCTCGTGAACGAATCCGAGTCTCCCAGTTGAGACGTCACCTTCCGCGGAGCGTCATCACACCGTTAGGGACACTCGTGACCGAGACCTCCAGCGCCCAGCCCTCGCTTTTCCACCATGCGTCCGGCTGAAACCCTCGAGTCGCTTGCCGGCTCCATAGGCCTCAAGGACCTCCGCATGCCGCGAAAGAGTGGAAACTCGTCGCCGCCATCCGCCAGGCGCGCGGCTCCTCCGCTGCATCGCGGCTCCCACGCAGCGCGTCAGACAGAGCCCGCCTGATGCCGCGACCGCCGGCGCCGACTCTTTCTTCCTCACTCCTCTTTCGACCGGTGAGCCCTCGCCTGGCTGCCCCAGGCCGCCGCTCAGGCGCTCACGCCGCCGTCGGGCCACTGGCGTATTCGGCGCCCTGCGAGGGGCGCCGGTCCCGCAGCCGCCCTCGACCTGGGCCTCGTGACCTGCCCGATGCTCCGGCCTCCGGTCAGCGCGTGGCCAAACGGCTCCAGTCGTCAAGATGAGGAGCGCCCCGCGCACGCAGCCGGTGGCGCGAGCGCAGCCGAGGCTCGAGGCCGCTGGAGGTGCGGCGACGACCGCGACTCCCACGGCCGCTCGGAGCGAGGCGAGCGCCCTCCGCGATCAGGGTCGCCGCGGCCGCCGCGGCGCGCAGGCCTCCGCCGGCGCCTCGAGAAGCAGGAGCGCGCACTCGTCCGCGCGAGGCGCACCGAGCTCGCCCGAGGACGCGCGCCGACGCGAGGCCGCGCTCATGCGCAGACCTGGCCGACGCTCTGGAACCTCCGTCGTCGAGGCCCAGGGCGCTCGCGCCGCCGCCGTGATGGCAACGCGAGTCCGGACGGCCACGACGACGAGGCTGCGGTGGGCGCCGCTCGTCGCCGCATGCTTGTGACGCGACCGCTTCGACCGGCGATGACCGATGACTCCGGCAGCGTGAAGGCCGCGACGGCGGGTTCGGGCGCGCAACCGCAACCAGCAGCGCGAGGACGAGGTCCTCCTGCCGGTGGCTTGGCATCCTGGAACATCACCGACCAACCAGCAGCGCCTACCTGCGCACCCTCCGGCTACCTGCCCGGCAAAGGACGCCCACGTCTCCAACTGCAGCTCATCAAAAGGGACAACTTGGGCTGCGTGCTGGCGACGCCGCGTGACCGGCTGTCACGCGAGGCGTCGAGGTCCTCCACGCACCAGCGGGCTGCAACAAATCGCCGCCGTAGAACCAGCGCCGGCATGGCCGGCGGCAACACATGGTCGCGTCGAGGACCGTCAACGGCATGCGGACGCCGGGCGCCGAAGCGCCGGCCGAGTTCGCGCACTCACTCTACCCCCAGGAGCGTGCTGCGGCTGAGACCACGCGAGCTGTCACTGCGGATCATCGACCTGGTCTCGCCCCATCGGCAGGGGCAGCGCGGACTCATCGTCTCCCTCGCCCAAGGAGCGCGGGTAGGACGATCGTCCTGCAGCAGATCGCCAACGCCATCAGCGTCGTGTCACGGAGGCCCACCTCATGGTCGCGCGTGCTCGTCGACGAGCGCCCTGAGGAGGTCGCCGACATGCAGCGCACGGTCAAGGGTCGGAAAGTCATCGCCTCCAGCTTCGACCGCCCCGGCCTCCGACCACACGATCGTGGCCGAGCCTGGCCATCGGAGCGCGCCAAGCGCCTCGTGGGAGCCTGGGCCAGGACGTCGTCGTGCTGCTGGACTCCATCACCAGGCTCAGGCGCGCCTGCAACCTGGCGGCTGACCAGCGGTCAGATCCTCTCCGGTGGTGTGGACGCCTCCGCCTCTACCCGCCCAGCGTTTCTTCTGGGGCGGCCCGCAACGTGGAGAACGGCGGCAGTCTGACCATCCTGGCTACGGCCTGGTGGAGACCGGCTCAAGATGGATGGGGTCATCTTCGAGGGTTCAGGGGACCGGAAGATGGGGTTGCGGCTGTCTGGCTCGCCGACAAGCGTCTTCCCGGCCGTGGACGTGGCCTCGGCGCCCGCCGCGGGCTGCTCATCGACCCCGGCAGGCTCAAGATCATGTGGCGCCTGCGTCGACTCTTCGGGGCTGGGCAGCGGCAGGCCTCGAGCTGGGTGTTGTAAGGCTCAGGGACACCCAGTCAGCGCCGAGTTCCTCATGGTGCTGTCCAGGCCACCCGGCCGGCACGTCCCTGGCCGTTGGCGGGGACGATAACGCAGCCGGCCAGGTGCCCGGTCTCATGGGCTCAGCCGTTGCGGTGGTGCGTGGCAGTGGTAAATCTGCTGCTGGCCTCCGGTTCACCGCTCGTGTGGGACCGGGACCCTCTGACGCTTAGGGAGGCCTGTGAAGCAGGGCATCACCCCGACTACGTGGCCCTACGGTCACGTGCACCTGTGGCAACGCATTGGGACCGTTCTGCGTCACCTCCGGTGAGATCCGCGTGGACGTGTGCTCGGCCTGCCACCGTTCTACCCGGCAAGCAGAGATCCTCGACACCGGTGGCCGTGTTGCCGCTTCGAGGGCCCGGTGCGGCAAGCGCAGCTGGTAGCCGCGTCTCACGACGCCGGCGGGGCTCAGGCCGCCGTCGGCGTCGTTTGTATCGCACGAGTGCCGCTGGTGCCAGTCAGCACGACTCCTAGCCAGTGAGACGAGGGTCCATGGTGAGGACTTCTCCGCCGCAGAGCCGCTCCTGGCCGGGTACGCGGATATCGAGGCCGAGATGGCCGGGCGTCTGCCGCCGATGGTATGCGTCGGCTGGGGCGCCGCTACGCCGGTGGGCGGGTCGTGTCCGCCTCGGGCCTGGCGGGCGGCCAGCGCCGACCTGGCCGACGTACGAGGTGGCCGCGGAGGACGAGGACTTCGCCGCCGGGGTGCCGGCTCTTGAGACTGCTGGGGCTGCGGCGGGTGAGCACCTGCGTGAGGTCCTCGTGCCCGGGATCCCGATGACGCCCGCGACGTCATCATCGAGGTCAAGGCCGGTGAGGCGGTGAGGTCGGCGCTGTTCGCCTCCGACCTAGCGCATGTACTCC
>BNJS01000969.1_pt1 | contig 81594 bp, 99 predicted proteins | sample 8540461 | NCBI WGS metagenome assembly BNJS01 (sample SAMD00202454, study PRJDB9452) | human saliva metagenome | isolation source: human saliva | place: Japan
CAAGGTTAATGTAGTGCTTGTTAGAGCGGTTAAAGAAGTGTAAGTTTGAAGAAGATAGCGGTTTATCGTAACTTTGCAATTTACTTAACACAAAAAAACTGAGTAACATAAAAAGCAAAATGTTTAGCTATTATTTAATGCCTATTATCTTTGTCTTGGGGATATTAGGTATCGCTTTTGAAGAGCAAATTAAAATTAACAAGACAGCCACAGCGCTACTTACTTGCGTGCTATTGTGGTGCATTCTCCTAGTTGATACAAATATAGCAGCTTCGACCGAGGGCTTTAAGCGCTTCATGAGTGCTACCTGTCATCTTCCCGAGAGCCAACATGGAATATCCGATTATCTATCAAGCCGTCTAACGGAACACCTTGGCGACGTTTCAAGTACGCTCTTTTTCGTACTCTGTTCGATGGTGCTCGTGAACACCATTGATAACTATGGTGGCTTCAAGAGCGTGGCTCGCTTGGTAGAAACCGATAATAAACGCCGTCTGCTCTGGCGTGTGGCGATAGCCTCGTTCCTACTCTCTGCCTTCCTCGACAACTTGGCTGCGGCTATTGTGGTGATTGCGGTATTGCGTAGGCTTGTTCCTAATACAACCGACCGTGTCAAGTACGCGTGTATCAGTGTAATCGCTTGTAATGCTGGTGGTTCGTGGTCTCCTATTGGGGATGTGACGACGCTATTGCTTTGGAATAGTGGGCGTATAACACCATATTATCAGATTTTCCACCTCGTTATCCCTGCATTTGTGAATATGGCGACAGCTACGCTACTTGCTCACATATTCCTATTTAAAGGTGGAGCTAAACTGCGTACAGCCCCCGATGTGCCCGATGATGATTTGAGTACAGTACTCCCCCATCAGGCTCGTATTATCGTCTTTTTTTCTTAGGCATCTTGTCGCTTATGCTCGTTCCTATATGGCAGACATTCTTTGATGTGCCTGCTTTCATGGGGGTGATATTCGGCTTGGTAATCGTGTGGATTTATACAGAAACGATGTTCCGTAAGCATAAGAAACTATTAAAAGATGCTACGGAGCTTCGTATGACCTGCCTACTTAATAGTCAGAGTGACCTCGTTACAATCTTCTACTTCTTGGGTATCTTGATGTCTGTAGCGGCTCTTATTGAAGGTGGACAACTTCTTGTGGCTGCTCATTATACTTCTCAAGTTATCCCTAATACCAGCGTACTAGCCTTTATTACGGGGTGTACTCTCGGCTGTGCTTGATAACGTGGCTCTTGTGGCTGCTGTGCTCGGTATGTATCCAACAGACCTTACGGGCTTGAGTCCGTTTATGGTTAATGGTTCGTTCTGGATTTTTCCTTGCCTACTGTGCGGTAACCGGAGGTAGTCTGTTAATCATTGGTTCGGCTACGGGTGTAACTATTATGGGGCTAGAGAACATTAGCTTTGGCTATTATTTCAAGCGTTTTAGTTTAATTGCTCTTGTTGGTTATATCCTAGGGGCGCCAACTTATTTAGGTCTTTCCTGCATATTCTAGAGATCATTGCATTATAAGCTCAATAACAAGAGAGGCTATCGCAATATCATTGCGATAGCCTCTTTATTTAATGTCTTCTAGGGTTTAGGATAGGGAGACTTGTACTTGTTTGATGAGTTCTTCCTGCTCCTTGGCAAGCGTACTCTCTGGCTCTGCTTCTCCGTCAAAAAAACAATGTCTATTGTATTACTTAGTTCTAGAGATTGCCAAACAAGCCCAAGGTAATACATGATTTCTCCGTGCTTGCTATCCCCATCGGAAGGGCGCACGTAGGCAAAGCGATTGATATAACTAAGTCCATGAGGCTCAACAAGCGCAATCGTGATACCATCATAAGCAAGATAAACGAGTAGTTTGTTCGTTAGGGTCTTGCTGGGATTCTGTGCGTAGAAGAGCGAGTTTGTCTGCATAACTAGGGCAAAGCGAAAGCATCAAGAAACTACGCTCAAGGAGCTCAAGAGTGGCTCTATCCATAGCTCCGACTAGACGCTTATCCTCTCCCTCAAGCAGGTAAGGTCTTAATGCCTCTGTTTGCTTCGTGCAGAGTGTCGTTTCCCACACATCTACATTGGACTCATCGAAGAGGGCATCAGGTACGAGTGCTACGCTCGTAGGCGTATAATAGATTTTTACCTGAGCAAAGGGCAAGCTTAGTTCGGGTTGCTCGTAAAGACACTGCTCGATATTCTCTCGCAGAGAGAAGTGTTCGGCAAAAGGGAGTGTGCTTTTGAGCATAGGAGCATCATTCTTAGTAGCACCCTTTGGGTATATGGCAAAAGAAAGTCCATCTGACCGAAGCCAGATGGACAAACTCATTTCTTCTGCCTGAATGGCATTAATCATGCTTATTCCCAGTTACCTGTTAGGCGAACTTCAGTAAGTGAACCAAGACGAAGACCTGGGAAGCTGTTAGCTTTCTTCTTAAGAGCGTCTTTCTTCTGCTCTAGGCGTTGTGCATCAAGGTCGCTCAAGTAGAATTCGAATGGGATAGTTGCTTGTACAGTAGAGATGTTCACAGTATCCTTACCGATTTCTTGCTGGATGTAAGCTGTGTCAATCTTAATCTTGTTACCAGTAGCAAGTACATCGAAGAGCTTAGTTGCGTCTGTACCATCCTTAAGGAGAGAGTCCTTAGCAGATACCCATACAGTATCACGCTTAATCATACCACGACGAGCAGCTTCAGCTTCAGTAAGACCTTGCTCACGCATAGATTCTGTTACTTCACCTTCAGCACGGATGTAGAATAGACGACCATTAGCAAGGAAATCTGCTAGTTCTTCAGCTGTTGCGAAGCGACCGTGTATGCTCTGATAAGCTTCTTCGTAGAAGCAATCTTCTTAAAGCTGCTTCTGTAGGGATAGCTTCTCTTTCAGCTTGCTTAGCATCAAACTGTACTGGGTTAAGTACACTCTTGATTGTAACATAGCCTAGTGCCAATACGGCTAAGGCAACAAGGCCCGTAATAACTTTGTTCATCTTATATTAGTTGTTATTTAATTACCAATGTGAGCTATAATCATGCCCAAAAGATAATTACATTTCTCGGGAAATCACTATATTCATATAGCAAAAGTTAGTATAAAGTCTTATGAAATACAATCTACAGGGCGAAGAAGTCCTTCAAAATATGGCATTTAATCCCACCTTGAGCCAAGAGCAGGCCGCAAGAACTTTTGCTGAATATATGGGTGATGATTATCCATATTCGGTATTTCTGCTTAAAGGCTATGCGGGTACGGGTAAAACGACTCTACTTGATGCGATTACTCGTACTATGGAAGATATAGGGCTTAACTGCGAACTGCTTGCCACTACTGGTCGTGCCGCCAAGGTGCTTGCTCAGGCTACGGGGACGAACGGCTACGACTATACACCGCAAAATTTATCGAGCTACTGCAGCATCTGTCGAGGAAGGCGGTGCTTATAAGTTGGCTTCTTCATCGCGCCCTACCCTATTTATTGTCGATGAAGCCTCAATGATTAGCACAAGTTCTTCTGAAATAACACCTTTTGGTACGGGGAATCTGCTACATGATCTTCTTGAGTATGTATGGCAGAGTGAAGGTTGTAGACTTATACTTGTCGGTGATACCGCACAGCTACCTCCTGTGGGTAGCGATATTAGTGAAGCTCTTGATGCGGAGAGTCTTAGAGCTCATTATGGTATGCATGTTTATGAAGCTGAGCTTCGAGATGTCGTTCGCCAAAAGGCTGAGAGCGGTATTTTAGAGCAAGCAACTTATTTAAGGGAGGTGCTAGAAGAATATCCCGAGGCTGTAGAGGGAGAGCCTTTGCCTCTACATTTGAATATAGGGGGACAAGAAGACCTTAAGATTTTACCTTGGGAGGAGCTAACAGATACTATTGACACTGCCTACCGAAAGTATGGCAAGGAGCATGTCTTAATTATTACTCCAAGTAATAAGCGAGCTTTGATGCACAATCAAGGTGTGCGCTCATATATTTTTGATTACGAAGATGAGATTGTGCGTCGGGAACGACTGATTGTAGCTAGGAACAACTACTATTACGCCCAGAAGAGAGATAGGAGCGATTTTATTGCTAATGGTGAGATTGTGGAGCTACTACATACTTATAAGCACTATCATATGTATGGGCTACACTTTGTCGATGCGAGTATAGCTCTGCCTGATAGAGAAGAAGAGCTTGATGTGCGTCTATTGCTCTCTGGGCTTGCCGATGAACAAGCGCAACGAACTTACGAACAGCGTTTAGAGCTTTACAATGCTCTTGCTACTGATTATCAGGCAGAGGCTGGTAGTGGGATTATTGATGTTAGGCGAGCTATTCGCAAAGACCCTTTTTGGGGTGCGCTTGAGATTAAATATGGTTATGCCGTTACAGCGCACAAGGCACAAGGCGGACAATGGCCGTGTGTTATCGTCGATATGAGTTTCTTTGGCTTTATGCCACACGATAGAAGTATGATACGCTGGCTATATACGGCGATTACACGTGCCACTGAGCGTGTGTATTTGCTTAATGTACCAGAAGATTTATACAGCTTAAGGAAAGATGCTTAGCCTCGTTTGCTTAGGTATAAAGCCTAGGGAGAGTCCAATGACAATACAGAGAGGTAGGAGATAGAATACGATGCTCTTGCTACGATTGGATTTCTTTGCTGTGGTCTGTTTGTGGCTTATACTATCTTGTTTCTTCAGCTCATTCAAATAAATCGTGCTTGCTCGTTCTATCCTAATACGCTCTAAAGGTTGATGATGAACGCTGTCCAAGCGTTCGTATGTCCAAATGATATTGTCTCTGCTCAGTAACGCAAGGCTGTCTATTTGATGACGTTTGATAGCTTGCTGAACTTGCTTACAAGAGGGCATAATGAGACTGATACTAAGGAGTCCAATAAATAAATTCCGATGCTTTGTTAGTTGTGTCATAATTCAATAGTATTTAGATGAACACGACAAAACTAACAAGCATCGGAATAGTCTCGGTACACTTTATAGAGTGTCTTTACACATTACAACTTAATCTGATAAGCTAGACCAAGGGTAAGATATACGGGGTGCAGGCGCATATTGATGGTTTCAAACTTGGGCTCAAATGTATTTCGTAAAGATGTAACGACCAAGTGCGTAAGCCTGCCATTTAGTAGCAAAGGCGATAGGCTAGACCTAGCTGCCAACCTAAGCCAAAGCGTGACATATCGTTACTAAAGTCGTAAGTTGGGCTATTCTCGCCCATCGCTCCAAACAGTACTTTATTGCCCGTAGGAACATCGACTCTGAGGTAGCCATCAGTCACAGAGCCCTGAAAACTTCCTCTGCATGTAGTACTCGAAATACCGGTCCCGTCGTTATGCTGAAATGCTTAGTAGCTTGCCATTCTGCTTGAAGAGGGAGTGCAAAACCACTCTGTTCGGCTTCACTATGATTGTGACCAGTAAAGTAACCTCGGAGAGAATTGTCTCCTTGCTTAACTGTCATGTGGTAGCCTTTTACCTGCGCTTCCGTTTTCATTCCTCGGTTGAAATACTGCAGCCCTCCTTTTAATTTCCAGTCTTTATCTACTTGATATGATAAATCTAATCCTAAGGAAAGACCCTTGCAAAGGCTTAAATTCATTGATTTTGCGTATCTCAGGAACCATTGGAATAGGAGGTCATTCCTCCCATGGTGTAGCCTACTTGTGGCGTGAGCGTCCATTTAGATGAATGCTCTATCGTTTACTTGAGCCATAGCGCTTATGCTTGCCATAAGTGCTACAAGGATATATTTTGTTTTGCTTCGTATCATAACTTATTATTTATTGTCGATAACAATCGTTACATCATCAATAATCAGAGTCGAGCCAACTGCACCTTCAAACTTAGCTCCATTGCGGCTAGAAGAACATACGAATGTAAGATTATAAGCGCCTTTGAAGAGGAGTGATTCAGAAGGTTTGCCTGCAGTGTACTCAAATGGGACATCGAATTCGGCCCAAGGAGAGGAAGCCTCGATGCCTGTAGTTTGATAATCACGGACAAGAGCAATACCTACGACATTGGGGTGTGATAGAATATTTGACCCATCAAGGATGATGGGCTGACCAGCTTGGTCTGTATTGCGGTAGAGTACTGCATAAATCTGAGGTAAGTCTTTGCCATCAGCTGAAGGACCTGATACGCTACGCTGGCTAGCATCAGTATATTCAGCTCCTGCCTGCCATTTGTAGAAACCTTTAATGCGCAGAGGTTTTCTATTGAAAGGTATTCCGAATTGTGTAGCTTCTAGAGCATTCAAGAGAGCCTTTCCTAGGTCAAATGTTCCGATAAATATATTCCCAGCTGCGATGGGCTTTTTGAGCATAGCACCGAAGAAACCTGTCGAACGAGTCGTTAGCTTAACAGCCTTGCCCGAGCGTGCAATATCTGTTGTACTTGTAGGGAAATCATCTGGCGTTGCATCCCATTGGCTAAGTTTGAACCCAGCATTACCTGTTCCCCATATACGTGTTTCGTTTGGGGATACTTTCGTCTAGAGACCACTGCCAATACTGATTATTCGGAGTCTTTTCGTCTTCGTTGGCTCCATGAAATGGACGTGGTGTATCGAAACTAAAGTGCGTATTGAGCGAAGGTGCTGCTATAAACTGTATGCGGTAGAGTCGTTTCCAAGCCTTTATCTTCGCTGACGACTTCGTATTCTATAGTCGAGCCGTTGGTAAAATCCTTATTTGCATCACTTAGGCGAGTAATCTCAGCTCCTTGTGATAGCTTAAAGTCTAGATGGATTTTCTTAAGTAGGGAATCGTTAGCCCCCGTAGCTAGATGATAGACAATGTTATTGTCTTGAGAGAGAATACTGCGCTCTGCTTCTCGTGGATAGGCTAAAAGTTTCTGTGCATCTACTCCCGTAATTGATATGGTTTCAATGTCAGCCTCCATAGAGGGACGTTCATCGACAAGGCAGGATGTTAGCCCTAGTGATAGGAAAGGTACTAGGATATGTGCTACATTTAAGCGCACAAGTGAATGGATACTCATATAATATATATCGTTTTTTTATGCTGAAACAGAATAAGCGTATGCTTTGTTGATGCTATTCAATTAGACAAGAAAAAAAGCCTAAGCTCATTTCTGAACTTAGGCTTTGCGGTATGGACGGGACTCGAACCCGCGACCCCCTGCGTGACAGGCAGGTATTCTAACCAGCTGAACTACCACACCGTTTTTTTGGGTCTTTGCTTCACAAGCGGTTTCCCTCTCGTTTGCAATGCAAAGATAATACACTTTTCTAATATCTACCAAATAATCGGATAAATAAATTTTTGACTATAGGCTGTTATGAAAATATGCTAATTATCTACAAACAAATAGTTTATATATTGAAAAAAATATTGAGCAAAGCATTGCGTGTAAACTGATATACTCATCTATTTTAGGGGTCGTGTGTATCGTTTTTCTAGTCATTGAAACTGTTGCACAGCCTCAAGGCATAGTTTGAGCTCAGATTTCAAGGAATAGTACGTGTCTACTTTTTTGTGTGCATCGTAGCGTTAAAAGTATGCGTACTATCTCTAGTGTAAAAAAAATCAGTCTGTACTTTTCCTAAAGTTCAAACACCTCGGTGAAGTCTGTACAAACTACACGTGTAGTCTCGTCAAACTTCAGCCGTAGTTTGTGCAGACTACAGCTGAAGTCTCCAGCTTCTTCCGAGTGAAAGACATTTTTTTAGGGCGATAGAGCCAGTTTTTAGATAGCGTTTAGGTAAAATCTTTTATAGTTCTAGAGAGTCTTTTAGAGATAGGAGGTATATTTTTCTGAGATATTAGATAAATAGGAGCTTAACAAATTGTTATATAAATATACCTATATAGATATTATTAGTATCTTTGTGCGTATTTTTATCCGTATTAAGGAAATAGTTATACAGTATATATAATAGATTATGAAGCTAAAGTTAACTGTTCTCGCTCTAGCGGGAGCATTCGCCATGACGGCGAATGCACAGACAGAAGGCGCAAAGAATACTCGCACAGTATTCGAAAAGAATCCTTCTGCTAACTGGTTCATCACCTTCCAAGGTGGGGCGTCAATCATGGGTCGTGGCGATAATAGCTCGGCTAAGTTTGCTGATCGCCTAACATTTACACCAAGCCTATCAGTAGGTAAGTGGTTCAATCCTTACTTTGCTACTCGTCTTAAGGTTGCAGGTGGTGAAACAAAGACTTTCAACAAGGCTGCTCTAGAACAGAACAACAAGTTTGTAAATGGTCATGTAGACTTTATGCTAGACCTAGTAAACTTCTTTGGTCAGCGTGACAAGAACTACTTCGTACACGTTAGTCCTTACCTAGGTCTTGGTTACGAAGTAAAGTTCGACAGCAACATGTACAACAATGTACAGGCTGGTACAGCTAATGCTGGTATTCAGCTTGCTTTCCGTCTATCAGATCGTGTAGATCTAGTAGCAGAAGGAGAAGCAACTTACAATGGCATGCGTCTAAGCTCATATTCACACCCACGTGCTTTTGAGAACAAGTTCCGTTGTTCGGCTAGTGCAGGTCTTAACTTCCGTCTAGGTAAGACTGGTCATGATGTTTTCGTAGCTCAAGATGATGCTCTTGTCGCTGATCTTAATGGTCAAATCAGCCGTCTTCGTGCTGAAAATGCTGAGCTTTGCTAAGCGTCCAGTAAACTGCCCAGAAATTATGGCAGTAGCTCCTGCAGGAGAAACTAAGAACCACTTCCTTGCAGAGAAGAGCGTACTCTTCCAGCATGGTAAGAGCGTAGTGTCTAAGGACCAGCTTATCACTGTGTTTGATGCAAGTGAATTCGTAAACAAGAAGGGTGGTGAAATCGTAGTAACAGGTTACACTCAGAAGGCTGAAAGTCGCTTTAAGGGTCTTGCTGAAAAGCGTGCTCAAGCTGTAGCTAAGATTCTTACAGAGCAGTATGGTGTTCCATCTGAACGCATCACTGTAGAGTACAAGTCTGACAGCGAAGCTCCATTTAGTGGAAAGAGCACTGCTTGGAACCGTGTGGTTATCATTCGTTCTAAGTAATCATAGAGTCAGTGCTAACAGCTAATTATCTAACTAGAAAAGATCAAGACAATGACTAAGAAACTAATGTGCATGGCTCTTGCCTCTCTTGTGGGTGCAACAGCGCTTAATGCTCAGGAAAATACTTCAGTGCCTGCTCGTAAGGCTCACTTTGCTAAGGATGGTGCTAAGAGCCACTGGTTCCTTGAAATCGGTGATGCTGCTTCATACCAATTCTCAGGAATGAATTATTATGATTTCGATCGTAAGGGTGGTGTTAATTTCGTTAATCCTTCTCTTGCTATCGGTAGATGGCACAATCCTTACTTTGCTACTCGTGCTAGAGCTACTTACGGCAACCTCACTGACCGTTTCAATGTAGACTGGCAGATACTAAGACTGGTTATGAGGCTACTCACAAGTATGCTATGGGACAAGTTGACTTCATGTTTGATGTGGTTAACTACTTCTCTGCATACAAGGAAAACCGTTTCTTCCACGTAATCCCATTCCTTTCTGTGGGTGCTTCTATGCAGGTTGATACAGATTTCCCACAAAACTTCCATGGTCCTCTACGTGCTGAAGGTAAGTATTCTGCCCTTGCTGGTGGTGGTCTTCAGCTTAAGTTCCGTCTTGCTAAGCGTGTAGATCTAAACCTTGAAGCTCAAGTACTAGCTAAGAACTTCCGTACAACTAGCGAACTCTCTCCAGTTGCTTATGATGCAGAGGATAAGTCTGCTACATACAGACGTAGCTTCCTAGGTACTGCTGGTGCTAGCCTTACTTTCCACCTTGGTAAGAAGGAGTTTACTCAGCTTAAGGCTCAAGACAATGACCTTATCGCTAGCCTAAACAAGCAACTTAACAGCCTTCGTGCTGAAAACGCTGAGCTTTCTAAGCGTCCAGTTGATTGCCCAGAAGCTCCAGCTGCACAGGTTGCAGGTATCGCAGTTGGTAACGTTGTTTACTTCCGCCTAAACAGCGCAGTAGTAGATCCTAACCAGTTGATTAACATCCGCAATATCGCAGAATACGCTAAGAACAACACAGAGACTATCACTCTTGTAGGTTATGCTGACCGCCAAACAGGTACACCTGACTACAACTACAAGCTCTCTGAACGTCGTGCTGAAGCTGTGAAGAAGATTCTTGTTGAAAAAGTATGGTATCTCTGCTGACCGCATCAAGACTAGCTGGGAGGGTGACCGCCAGCAGCCTTATGCTGAAAACGTATGGAACCGTATCGTAATCATGAACGCTGAATAAGCATTCATCTTCACAATACAATCAAAACCGGGCTACAACCTCAAGGTTATAGCCCGGTTCTTTTATCTTCGTTGTATGGATTCTTTAGGGAGACCTTGCAGAATGACAGGTCTTCTTTAGAACTTACTCTCTCAGATAGACGCGTACCACACGAGGCGAAATGGAGGTTAGGATTTCATAGGGAATAGTATCTCCGACCTTAGCCATGTCTGTAATAGGCGTTTGATTATCTCCGAAGATAATCACTTCATCGCCTGCTTTAGCCTTTACTCCACTAACATTGACCATACAAGCATCCATACAGATATTGCCAATAATGGGGCAAAAGAACACCGCCTATATTAACAGACCAACGACCATTACCAAAGCGACGTAAGAGCCCGTCAGCATAGCCGATAGGGATAATGGCGATTTCACAATCTTCAGGGAAAGAAATGGTGCAACTATAACCGATTGGTTCACCCTTAGGAATGCGCTTAACTTGCAAGATGCGCGTCTTAAGTGTTGCCACGGGGCGCACCTCTGTACGACCGCTAGGGCTATACCCATATAAGCCTATGCCTAGGCGTCCACCATCAAAAGAATAGGTGTCATTAAAGCGTTCTAATCCTGCCGTATTGAGGAGATGTAGCATAGGACGAGTTTCTTGAAAGGTGCTTATGCGCTCTATGAGCTTATCGTAGAATACTTTCAGATAATCGGCCTGCTTCTGACTAAAATGCATCAAACTTAGGGTCGTCAGCTCCTGCAAAATGGCTAAAGACACTAGATAAAGGTGCTTTAGTTTCTTCCAATACACGGCATACATCTTCCATATCTTCGTGTCTGAACCCTAAGCGGTGCATACCCTGTATCAATCTTAAGATGCAAACCGGGATAACCCTGCGCAAGGCGATAAGGGGCAAAGCGTTGCAGCATCTCTAGCGAATAAATCTCAGCATCTAGATGATAAGTAACAAGCGTATCCAAACTATCTAGGCGGGATTCATCACGATAATAGGCTTTTTAATGCCTGCTTGTCTGAGCGCTTTTCCTTCATCAGCAACGGCAACGGCTAGGTAGGCTACTTGAGTAGACTCTAATGCTCGTGCTATTTCTAATGCACCTAGACCATAGGCATCAGCCTTAATCATACAGATAAGAGAAGCTGAGTGCGGTAATCTACTGCGGTAAAAAGCCAAATTACTCTCTATGGTGAGAGATTAACTTCCAAGCGTGTAGCGTGCTCACGCTTAGAGAGGTGATGTATGAGTTCTTCTAATTTATAACGCCTAGCCCCCTTTAACTAATAGAGCATACTCATCTAGCAAATCATCACGATAGAGCGATAATAACTCTTCTATGCTAGAGGTTTCAATAAAGACCATACCGCTACTAGGCTGCCCCAGTGACCAACCAAGTAGATAAACTTTCTTCGTTTGATAGGTGCTCAAGAGCGTTCTCACACGCAGAGCTAGTTCCTCTGCGCTGAGGGACGACTGCTCTATCGGGCTGAGGACAATAGCATGACCGCCTAAGCGGTTTTGTGCTTCTAGAGCAATCTCCAATGATACAAGGTCGTTGGAGTAGCTATCGTTGATAAGAACCTTCCCACGAGCATTCTCCTTAACCTCTAAGCGCATCTCTACGGGTTCTAGTTGAGGAATATACTGCTCTACATTGGCAAAGATAGAGGGGAAGCGTGCTTCAATGTAAGTAAGAGCTAAACTTAAGTTTTGCCTGCCTGCTCTATCTACAAAAGGAGATTTTGCGAGTAATGTAAGATACTGCTTAGGTTCACTTTCAGGGGCATAATAAACGCTCTTAGCTCCTTCTGTTAGGATTAGTTTCTCACTCTTTAGGGCTTCTTGGCTAGAGAAGTTCTCCAGATGTGCTGTGCCGATATTAGTGATTAAGACCTCATCAGGAAGAATCATTTCTTGTAGTCGGCGCATCTCTCCTGGGTGAGAGATACCTGCTTCGATAATGGCTAATCGAGTGTCTGTGGGCATAGCGATAAGCGAGAGAGCAACCCCAATTTGGCTATTGTAGCTCCCTGGTGAGCGGTATAGACCTTCTACATCTCTGTAGAGTAGGCTATATAGCATCTCCTTCACAATCGTTTTACCATTGCTTCCCTGTAATCGCCACGATATGTGCCTTTCGACTCTAAACGACGAGCGCGAGCATAACTCTGCAAGCTCTCTAGGGTATCTTCGACTAAGATAAAGCAAGCATCAGCATACTCTTTCTGCAATTTATCTAAGCCCTCTGATATTAAGAATACCCTAACGCCTTGTTTGTAGGCACTAGGGATATAATGGTGTCCATTATCGGAAGGGACTAATGAGAGCAACAAAGAGAGCGTGTACGCCAAGACTCCCCGAACGGCTATCAATGACGACATGCTCAACATCGTAATTATGTGGATTGACAACCGTTTTAGCCGTAAATGCTTCGGGAGTGTGGGCTGTATTGAATAGTATCATCTGTTTAAGTCCTAATCTTTGAACCAGCTATTAAACTTAATCTCAGGGTGTAAGTTCTGCATACTGCGAATGAGTACTAATAGCTGTTCACGCCTTAACTCTGCTTCTGGGTGTTCGCTTTGCAGAGTCCTATGTTCATATTGACTTTTTAGTTTGAGTACTTCTTGAGAGAGCTTTATCTCTTCAGGGTTCATAAGCCACTCTGCGAAGTATTCTCTGATTATGCGCTGTGCTAAGGGGCTAGGGTGCGCCATATCATCAGCATAGAAGCGGTAGTCTCTCAGTTCGTCTAGGAGGACTTCATAAGAGGGAAAATAGCTGTATCTCTCTCCTAAGGCTGAGCGTAGGGCTTCGTCCATAAGGAGTAGTGTCGCTTTACTGATTTGATTGCCGTGTGCGCCATCACGTAGATGTCGTATTGGGCTTATCGTCGTAATGATACGAAGGTTGGGGATAAGTTCAAGGACTTGTTTGAGGACAGGTAATACCTTTTCTGTGAGTTCGTCTACGCTATATAGGCGACGCTCGAACTCTTGCTCTGGTCGCTTATGGCAGTTAGATACCACAGTTCCTTCTCGCTCCTTGTCGGTATAAATCCAAGCTGTTCCCCAAGTAATGAGTAAGAACTTAGTCTCTGGAAGCATTAGACTCGCTTCTCTAAGGTCTTCATTGATGCGTCTAAGACACTCTTCACTAGTCGCTGCGGAATAACTTCCATGGTGCTGACTGCTGTGCCACAAGCCATCATACTCATATAATTCATGCGCTTCGTAAGGCTCACCGCTTATGAGTCTAGATATAGCTTCTGCGATAGACAGAGGATTATATAGAGCACCGAAAGGATTAACTGAGATATGATGACCTAGATTAGCTAGATATTCACCTATATGCTCACTAAAGCATGACCCAAGGCTAATCACGTTATCGCCATAGCTTAGTCGTGTCTCTAGTGGCTCCGGCAGGCGTATTCTTGTTTGTAAAGCAGGCATAATGTTATTCTGTTGGTTTGATGTAGGTAAAGATAGGATAGTGGTCGCTACCCTTGACTCCTGCATCTACTTTTGTATAATAGGGCGTAAAAGCTTTTCCTAAAAGAATGTGGTCTATACGCACAAGAAAAGTACGAGAAACAAAACTATAGCCAAGCCCATTACCAGCCTTAATAAAGGCGTCAGTCATGTCTCGCTCAAGTTTCTCGTGTGCATAAGATACGGGTGTATCGTTGAAGTCGCCACAAATGATTAGTCGCTCTGTCTGTAGCGAGTCAGCGTAGCGTTTGACAATCTTGGCCTGTCGCTCATGATGGCGAAATATAGGAGTGAGCTTACTGCGCAAGGCATCTTGAAGTTCAAAGGCTTTTCCCTTAGCAACTAAGTTCATGTATTCTTGCCCTAAAGCTTGGCTTAGGCGGAAACTCTCTAGATGAACATTGATAACATGTGTTTCTTGTCCGCCTATATTGATCTTGAAGTGTGCTGCGCCATTGGTACGTGAGGGTATAGGTATGCGCTCAGCCTCTTTTATGGGATAGCGAGATAAGAGCATAAGTCCTGAACCTCCTTCTTGAGCAGGGACAAGCGAGATATAAGGGATACTGTTTGCCTAGATAAGCTTTTGACTTGCCCCATCGTAACTCCCCAATCTTTATCTTGAGCTAAGGACGCTTCTTGTAAACAAATTAAATCTGCCTCACTGCTCTTGAGGTATAATAGAACTTTATTAGGTCGCTGAGAACCATGATGCTCGAAACCAAAACCACACACATTATACGAAAGCACTTTCAGACGAGGACCTTGGTATTCTTCTAGTTGTCGTGAAAGACCTCTATGTAGAGGCATGTATGAGTAGATAGATTCCCAGGAGAAGGCGAAGATGAGACTTAATCCGATTAAGATGCGCCAGCGTCTACGCACCAGCCAATAAGACCACGCGAGCAACTGCCCCACAAACGCAAGGGGAAAGAATAGTCCCAAGCAAAGGCGGCTGGAGATAAATAACTCGGAGGTATATGAGGGACTAAAGGCTGAGCAGATATAGAGCAATGTCGTGGCAGCCGTAAGGATATAGCTTAGCCATCTTAGGATAAAAGCGTACTCCTACCTCCAAACTATACCATAGACTCTTCTTTGCCATTACTTAATGTTTGTATTTCTGTAGATATATTTTTTTCGTCTTCGCTAAGGCTAGTATAACCGCTATGCCTTAGTTTGGTTATAATGCGCTCAAGTTCTTTGTCGGAAGAACTGATTGAAAGTGCTTGCTCTTTTTCTTTTTCTTGGGAATCTTTGAGTTTGGCAAGCCATTGTGTAGGATAGTCCTCGACCTCCCTGCGCTCTGACAAGTCCCCATACTACACCATAGAGCGCACCTCCTAGATGAGCAACTATCCCGCCCCAATTATGCTCTCCGAGTAAGACAGATAAGGCATAAGTGATGAGGATAATAACGAGAAAATTTACTTGACCAAGGAGAGGTAGCCTAATACGCAACTTGGGTTGTGAGAGCCCAAGAGCGAAAAGCATAGGGCATAAATACCTGCGGACGAGCCTACAAGTCTTAATGCCGTAGGCCAAACGCTGAAATAGTCTAGCGTCGTGAGTGCAAGTGTATAACTCAGTGCGCCCACGATGCTGCCACCCAAGAAGATAGAGAGTATGGGCTTGTCTCCGTGGTAGCGTACAAATAGTTCGCCTACGCTCCATAGTACGAGCATATTAAACGCCCAATGCTGTATTCCGTTATGAACAAAAGGATAGGTAATGATACCCCAAGGTTCGGTAATGCGACTCTTAATAATAGGGTCGTACTCAAGAGCATTGGATAAGGCAAGTATCTTGAAACTCCAGCTCTCCCAATTTAAGAGATTAGAGAGTATCAGTAGTAAGGGGAATATTATAGCGTAGACAGATGCAATCGTTATGAGTTTAACGTGCATAGGCTGTCTAGACCATCTTGTAAGCATAGACATTGGTGCAAGTCTAGTTATATGGTCCGGATATAATTTTCTTTCTGCGCCAAAGGAGAATAAGTATAATCCCGCCAATCATACCTCCTAGGTGGGCGAAATGTGCGACATTGCTACCTGTGGCATGTACCCCTGAGAATAACTCATAAGCCCCAAAGAGCAACACGATGTATTTAGCCTTGATGGGTATAGGAAGAAATAGATAATACATTTCGCTATTAGGGAAGAGCATGCCATAAGCAAGCAATAGCCCGAAAACAGCACCCTGATGCCCCAACAGTTGTTGGCATATTGAGGAACTCCGCAACGGGGATAATACCGATTGTCTCCCAAGGTTTACAAACTGATAGGCTCCACTTGTAACGCTACTTAAATCTATTGCCCACACTATTTGCTGTGTGAGGGCTGCCGTAATCCCTGTTATTAGATAATAGATTAGAAAGCGTTTAGGGTCCCCAGTAACGTTCAATGACAGAGCCGAACATCCACAGCATGAACATATTATTCAGAATATGCATCAAACTATCTGTGCTGTGGAGGAACATATAGCTGATGTACTGATAGAAGTGTGCATCACTGCCATAATAGAAATGCAATGCGCCCCAATCTGTAATATCAAAACCTAAGGATTTGGGCAGTATGAGCTGTGCTAGCCATACAATGAGGTTGATAAAAATCAGATTACGTGTTACTAATGGAGCGAAACGCTCCAATGGACTTATGGGGGTATCTTCGAAATATGAATTATTCATTATCCTTGTATTTTTTTGCTATACAAAGGTAGAAAAATTAGATAGAGATTGTTCAATGTAGTTCAGGACATCAAAATCAATGTGAGTACGTTGTACTTGTTCTCGTGAGTGTGCGTACTCGTTGTCGTGAGTACACGCACTCATTTCAGGAAGTACGTGTACTTATTTTGGTGAGTGCGCACCTTAAATTTGATGCTAGCACTTACCTTTCTGGAGACTTCAGCCGTAGTCTGTACAAACTACGGCTGAAGTTTGTTCAGACTACACGTGAAGTTTGTACAGACTTCGCCGAGGTTTTAAGAATAGGAAGCGTGCTGTATGTTTTCTTTTTACCTATAGAATATTTTTGCTGAGGTGGTGTTACTGATTTTTCAGTTCTTTGTATCATTGCTTATCTATTCATTTGTACTATCTTCGTACTTACTAAAAAGGTTGTCGTAAAAACATTCTTTGAGGCTATCGTATCGTAAGGCTTTTTTTGTTGTTGTCCTTGATGTTCAGACTTACCTTCCATTTTTATATGCAGGTTGGGTTTTATGGATAGCCATATAAATAGCTTATCTAATTGATTTTTAGCAAAGAGTAGTTCGCAATGATTAGTAGGGTTATTATGCTCAAGCAATTATACCTCTGGGTGCTAAGCCTAGCGGTATTCCTTTCGTTGTCTACATATATGCATGCAGAAAATATAAAAATATCATCTTGGCGCTATCGTGCCGCAGACGAAAAAGAATGGCATCCCTGTGTTGTCCCCGGTATTATACAAGATTATCTCATTCAAGCAGGGAAGTTGCCTAATCCTCACTACCGACAGAATGAAAAACTCGTTCAAGGCGTGGAGGATAAAGATTGGGTATATTCAGCCGAAATCAAGTTGCCCGAGAGTTTACCCGTTGGAGGTACAGACAAGTATATACTTAGTTTCAAGGGTATAGATACTTACAGCACGATAAAACTTAATGGTAAGGTCGTAGGGCATACAGACAATATGTTTGTGGGTTATGATTTTGATGTAAGACCCTTATCTACAACGCGGAACAAACACTTTGGAAGTATATCTGCATGCTCCTCTTAAGCAGGCTCACCCTCTCTACGAGCAAGCCGGCATCAACTATCCTGCAGATAATGACCATGCGCCTATTCATTACAGTGTCTTTACTCGTAAGGCTCCTTATAGTTATGGTTGGGACTGGGGTATGCGTTTGGTTACGATGGGCATTTGGCAACCTGTTACTCTTACACATTATAAGGGTGGACGCATAACTAGTCTAGATATACGAACGGAGATAGATTGGGATAAGCAAACGAATGAAGCCAAGTATGCTCGTATTTACGTTAATTCTACTAGCGATTATGAAGGTGTGTTTCAGAATTTGCGCATCAGACTCAAAGATGGAGGTAAAACGCTTATAGAGGCTAATACTCAGTATATGGATTCTGACGGAGTGCTCATAACTCTACCTAAACCCCAAACTATGGTGGCCTAAGCCTTGGGGACAGCCTCACTTATATACTTTAGAGGTAGCACTCTTTGACGATGCACATGAACGTATCCTTGACGAGCAAACGAAGCAAATCGGTATCAGAGAGGTTAAACTTGTGCGACAGGCTGACCAAGAGGGTACGAGCTTTTATTTTCAAGTCAATAAACAGCCCTTATTTGCTAAGGGCGCAAACTATATTCCCGGAGATAATATCCTGACTAAGCGTACGGACGAAACTTTCCGTAAACTATTCGATGATGTTGAGTTTGCCGAGATGAATATGCTACGCGTATGGGGTGGCGGTATTTATGAAGATGAGCGTTTCTATGAGGAGGCGGACCGCAGGGGGATACTGCTTTGGCAGGACTTTATGTTTGCTTGCACGGCCTATCCTGCTGATAGTGCTTTCCTAGACAATGTTAGGCGAGAGGCTGATTATCAAGTGCGTCGCTTAAGCACCATCCCTCAATAGTATTGTGGTGTGGTAATAATGAGATTGAAGAAGGGATTAAGTATTGGGGTTGGCAATCACGTTACTCTAAGGCTCAGTATGAGCGTATGCGTGTCGATTATGAATTGCTTTTCCGAGAACTTCTACCCCGACTTGTTCAGCGTTTAGACCCTGATAGAACGTATATTCATAGTTCGCCCTTATTCAGCGAATTGGGGCAGACCGGAGAGTTGGCTTCACAGTGATGTGCATTATTGGGGCTTGTGGTATGGCAAAGAGCCCTTTGATGCCGTAGATAATCGCCCTATGCGTTTTGCCTCAGAGTATGGTTTTCAATCCTTCCCCGATGTAGATGCTCTAAAGCAATTTGCTTGTCCCGAAGATATGTCTTTGGAGTCTGATGTGATGCGTCAGCACCAAAAGGCTTCTACGGGTAATAGCCTTATTCGTGAGTATATGGAGCGTGATTATCATGTGCCAACGGAATTTTGAAGACTTTGTTTATGTGGGACAAGTCTTGCAGGCCAGAGGTATGGAGCATGTGATGCAGACTTTGCGTAGATGGCGACCTGTATGTATGGGCTCGCTCTATTGGCAACTTAATGACGCTTGGCCAAGCGTTTCGTGGAGTAGCGTTGATTACTATCAAAACTATAAGGCTCTACATTATACAGCAAGACGCAGTTATGCGCCTTTGATGCTTTGCACGCACTTAGACGGAAAGATGCTGTCGTTTAGCCTTGTGAATGACTATCTAGAAGTGATTGATACCGCTTGTTTGGCTATCAGTGTGAAAAACTTTGATGGAAAAGTGCTTCATCAAGAAGAACGCATTATCCCCCACTTAAAAGGCAATACAACTACGCTTATAGACTCTATTTCAGTAGAGCCATTTATGAAGCCTGATGTATATATTGACCTTAAACTATCCTCTCAGCGTGGTACGGCAGAGTGTAGATGGTATCCTGTCCGCACAAAAGAGATGAAGCTCCCCCACACAAAGGGGCAGATGTATGACCTTAATATAAAGGCAATAGATAAGACTAAGAAAACTTATCAAGTGGAGATTAAGGCGAATTGTTTCCTCAAAGATGTGTTTCTGTCTGTTCCTTATATGGGTGCTAGATGGAGCGATAACCTTTTGGATTTAGCGCGAGGAGAGAAAGCGCACGATTATTTTTAACCTTGAACGAAGGTACTCACCTAAGTAGAGAGCAAGTGCGTGTGCGCACAATGAATGAAATCAATAATCAATAACAACTATAATTAAATATGAGTAGTATACCAGTAGACCTAAAAGGGAATAAAAGCCTTTGTATTAGATATGGACGGCGTCGTGAGTGCGACGGTTAGCCCCTGTAGATGTCTCAGGCATGCCTATGCGTACAGTAAATGTTAAAGATGGCTATGCGATGCAGTATGCCGTGAAGCAGGGTTATACTTTGGCGATTATATCGGGCGGAGAAAGTGCGGCTATGCGTTCACGCTTCGAATCCCTCGGTGTACAATATATCTATATGCGCATTAAAGATAAGGTCGCTTGCTTAGAGGAGTTTATGGCTAAGACTGGCTTGACGCTAGATGAGATTGCGTATATAGGTGATGACATTCCCGATATAGGCATTATGCGCCTTGTTGCCTTGCCTGTGGCTCCTGCTGATGCTGCGCCCGAGGTTAAGGGCGTAGCGAAGTATATATCACTCTGCAATGGCGGTTATGGCGTTGTGCGTGATGTCATTGAGCAGACGATGAAGGCTCAGAGCCGATGGGGAACTAGCGAGGGCTTTGGTTGGTAGATTAAAGCAATAAATCAATGAGCTGTCCTTTTACGATGATTGACCCTCTGCGTATTATAGATAAGTATTATTCTGAGGGCACAGAATTATATCGCATCCTTACCGAGCATGGGCGTGATGTCGCTACGCTTGCTTTGGAGATTGCGGAGCGACACCCCGAACTAAAAATAGATACACGCTTTGTTTACGAAGCCGCTCTTCTGCATGATATTGGTATTTATATGACAGATGCAGAAGGGATTGCTTGCTATGGCGATGAGCCGTATATACGTCATGGCTACTTGGGAGCAGAACTTTTGCGCCGTGAAGGTTTGCTTCGTCATGCGCTCGTTGCAGAGCGTCACACTGGTTCGGGTCTTACGCCCGAAGATATTCAGGCTCGTGGCATCGACTTACCTGAGGGCGAGTATATGCCGCAGAGTATAGAGGAGAAGTTAATCTGTTATGCTGATAAGTTCTACTCTAAAACAAAACTGGGACAGCGTAAGAGTCTTGATAAAGGTGCGCTCATCAATGCAAACGGCACGGGAGCTGAGAGTTTGGTTCGTTTTGAAGCCTTGCACGAGCTTTTCGCCCTAGGGTTTTACTCCCGAGATCAGAAATATATACATAAGCATGAAACATCTAACACTATCTATTGCGCTTGCTTGCTCTGCACTCTAGTATGAATGCTCAGCAGGCAGAACCATCGTTAAGTCCTCAAGTACAGAAGGGCCAGTTGCAGACCAAGTACATCACAAGTCCTAAAGAGCTTTCAAATTAACTGTTGATGCTAAGCGGCAGAACACTTATCCTATGAGGAATATCACTTCATGGGCAAGTCTATCTGCCGTCAAGGGCGAAGGCTTTCCTTTGATATTGGGTGTGCGTGGTGATAAGTCTGTGCGCTCTGTGGAGAAGTTAATCCCTCAAAAGGCTGAAGGTTATTATCTCTCTGTTAGCTCTAAGGGAATTACTATCGCAGGGCAAGATGAGCGAGGGTTATTCTATGGACTACAGACGCTCAGACAGATGATGAACGATGGTAAGATTGCCGAGGGAACAATCACAGATTATCCCGATGTACCTTATCGTGGTGTGGTTGAAGGTTCTATGGTACGCCATGGAGTTTTGAGGATAGACTTAGTCAGCTGAAGTTTTACGGACGTAATAAAGCTCAATGTTTATATCTACGGACCTAAGGACGATCCTTATCATAGTGTGCCAAAGTGGCGACAAGCCTATCCCGAAAATGAGGTTAAGCAAATAGCACAACTGGTTAAGACGGCAGAGGATAATGGCGTTATCTTCTATTGGGCTATACATCCAGGGGCAAGATATTAAGTGGAATGATGAGGATAGAGCCTTGTTACTAGAAAAGTTTGAGAGTATGTACCGCTTAGGTGTGCGAGGCTTTGCTGTTTTCTTTGATGATATATCGGGAGAAGGAACGAAGGCTGATAAGCAGGCCGAGCTATTGAACTACATAGACGATCACTTCATCAAGCCTAAGGGTGATGTCGCTCCTCTTATTATGTGTCCAACGGAGTATAATAAGGCATGGAGTAACATTCAGAGAGGTTACCTCCCTACTCTAGGGCGATAAACTGAATAAGGGTATTGAGGTCATGTGGACAGGTAATACTGTTGTGTCTTGCCTCGATAAGCCCGATGTCGCATGGATTAACCAGCACATCAAGCGTAAAGCTTATATTTGGTTTAACTTTCCTGTGACGGACTTTGTGCGTGACCACCTCTTGATGGGTAAGACTTATGGTAATTCTCTGGAGATTGCAGATGATGTATCAGGGATTCTTATCTAATCCTATGGAGCATGCTGAGGCAAGTAAGATGGCGCTTTTCTCAGTGGCTGATTATACTTGGAATATGAAGGCTTATAATACTGAGCGTTCATGGAAACTTGCTCTAGTGAGGTCTTCCCTGAAAATCCAGATGCTCTCCTAAGATTTGCGCATCACTCTTCGGCTCTTGGTTCTAATGGGCATCGCTTTGACCGTAAGGAGAGTGAGGAATTGCAGCCAGTACTAGAAAGGATCATACAAGGAACAGCTTCTGCTGAAGACTTTAAGACAATCCGCACTGAGTGTAGTCGCATAGAATCAGCTAGTAATATGCTCTTGGGCTCAATAAGTAATCCGGCTTTGATTTCAGAGATGAAGCCTTGGTTACGTATGGCTAAATTAGTTGCTGAGTATGGGCAGTTAGTTCTTGCTCCACGAGACAACACAGAGGAGCAAGGCTTTATGGCGTATTATCAAGAGGCTAGAGCCTTGCAACGCATGATGTATCTCTTGGATATAGAGGCTAATCAAAATCCATATCAACCCGGAGTGAAGTATGGTTCGCAGTGGTTGCTACCAGCTCTTAACATTTGCTTTAAGCGTGATGTTGATGTGTTTAATCGTAAGTATAATGGCACATTAAGTAAGGAGACGTCTTATATCGCCATTTGAATTGACTTCAAGCGTTGAGGCAGTTCAAGCATCAGCCTATCCTTTCACGTGGTAATCAGGTTATGATTTCTGCATCTAATGAGGTTGTACGATGGAACCCTAATGATGTGATTACTCTTAGAGCGAAGCAGGGAGAGATGGTTGAGAATTTCTCTGCAGATATGGGCGTGCAAGGTGGCGAAGGCTTATTTAAGTTAGAGGTTCTTGTTGGACGAGAATGGAAAGGAAGTTGCGCTTAAGGCGGCACATGGCACATCTGTGCGTCATGATGGACTTCTTGCAGACTCTAAGGTCAATGCTATCCGTTGGACTTTTTATCGGCTCAACGCCTACAGAGTTCCGTTTGAGAGCTTTTCGCTTTTCTACGAAGTAGTTGTTGCTACTTGTTAGAATTATTATCGGCTAGTGCAAATATCTTTTGCGCTAGCCGATGATTTGTTTTACCGCAAAAAAACACAAAGTGGATCTCCACAAAAAAACACAAAGTGAATAGCCACAAAAAAACACAAAGTGGTTTGGCTTTATCATTCTATATCAGTATCTTTGAGTTGAAATTAAAAACATCATAATGTATGGAGTATTTTTTTAGAGTATCAGATCAGATGTTGCGGGATAGACTTGAAGCATTCGGAGCAGTTCTAATTGAAGGTCCAAAGTGGACAGGCAAGACTACTACAGCAGAACAACAAGCTAAAAGCGTTATCAAGATGCAAGACCCCTGATAATGCCCCAGAATATTTGGCTACTGCATCTAGTAAGCCATCACTTCTATTAAAGGGAGAACATCCTCGACTTATTGATGAGTGGCAAGATGCTCCTGTTATTTGGGATGCTGTTCGTACTTCAATAGACCAATCAGGAGGCATACCGGGACTGTATATTCTAACAGGAAGCAATACTGTTGATAATACTCAAATCCGTCACACTGGAACAGGGCGTATTACTCGTATGATGATGTATCCGATGAGTTTGTGGGAATCGAAGGATTCAACAGGAGAAGTTTCTCTTCAGGAGTTGTTTGACAATCCAAATTATGACATTGATGGGGCATCAAGTAAGTTAGATATACCCGAGCTCATACGTGTTGCGTGTCGGGGTGGGTGGCCTGCAACACTCCAGTTGAGTTCCAAAGCAAGTATGATGATTGCGAAAGATTATGTCAAGACGGTCTGTAACTATGATATATCTGCAGTAGACAAAAAGCAACGTAATCCCAAAATAGCGATGCAGATTATGCGGTCGTACGCAAGAAATATCAGTACTCTCGCCAAGAAGACAAGTATTTTGGAGGATGTAACCGCATCTGGGGATATAGAACTCTCTATGCCCACATTTGATGATTACATAGGAGCTTTGGAACGACTGTTTGTCATTCAAGATATTGATGCTTGGAGTCCTGCAATAAGGAGCAAAAGTGCAATTCGTAGTGCTCCCAAACGATGCTTTATCGATCCTTCTATTGCCGTTGCTGCTATGAATGTCAATGCAGACGGTCTGGAAACACAACTAAAGACATTCGGATTTATCTTTGAGCAGATGTGCGTCCGTGACTTAAGAGCCTACACCGCAGATTTTGACAGCCACTTGTCATATTACAGAGATCGTTATGGTTTAGAGGCAGACCTTGTACTTCATTTCTCAGATGGAAGATATGCCTTAATTGAATGTAAGTTGGGTAGTCGTGAAATAGAAGAAGGCGCACAACATTTACTTGAAATCAAACGACTAATTCAAGAAAAAAATAAGACAGAGACGCAAGTCCCATTGCGTGAGCCAGACTTGATGATTATTATAACGGGGGGTAAAATGGCATACACACGTGCCGATGGTGTGAAAGTAATTCCGCTTGCCTGTTTAAGAAATTAGAGCGCACACATGAAATTTAGTGTGCTCACTTACGACCAGGGCAAGCGTATCAAAAATCGGGCTAATTACGAGTGCCTTTAGGCACGACACTCCTGCATAGCCCAGGGTGGAATGAGGGCAAAGCCCGAAATGAAACCCTGGGTATTTACAGACAAAAGTAAAATGGGCTCCTTTAGGAGCGGCACTTTCCGCGCGAACATTTGCTTGGGGGTTGTGCCGCCTTTGGGGCTCAATAAATGTGTTCCATTGATTAACCCAGGGCTTGCGCCCTGGGCTATGCAGGAGTGTTGCCCTTGCAGGGCTCTTTGCCACAATACCCCAATCAATTTAAGTACATCGTACTCGTTTCAGTAAATACGTGTACTTACATCAGTGAGTACACGTAAACACTTTAGTAAGTACGCGTACTTATTTCAGTGAGTACACGCACTTAAATTTGTACTTACGCGCACTAAATTTTATGTGTGCGCACACTAAAAGTTCAGCACTCGGCGAAGTCTGTACAGACTTCAGCCGTAGTCTGTACAGACTTCGCCGAGGTTTTGAGAATAGGAAGCGTACTCACTGTTTTTTTCGATAGCTTAATGCAGAAGTTTCAATGATTTGAAATCCGATATGAATACCCTGATTGCAACACTCATACTGAGGCTTAGTGCTTGTAAGTTATCAAAGTCTAAATAATCTCAACACAAAGATTTTTTTAGTTATAAGGGCTTATTAACTAAAAAGCTATTAAATACTTATTTGGGAGGCTTAATGATTTTTATTTTTAATGCTAGTTTGCTCAAATAATATCTTAATTCTGTTTTGCGCAACATTTTAATAAGTGAAAAGTCAAATAATGAGCAATGTGAGTACTATATAAGTTGTCGGATTGACAAAAAAAGGGCTTATATTTGCCCTAAGAAATTAGGCTTAAAAGGATGTAGCTTTAGTTGTATCTGTCTTCGATGGTTGGGGATAGATGCATATAGGCTACGTTATTTATGTTATCGCTTGAAGGAAACTTAATGTCAAACTTATGATAAATCCAAAGTTTTTGGGAGCAATGTCTCTCGTGCTTACTATCCCGCTCTCAGGCGTCCTCGATGCTACGCTTAAGGCTGCAGGAACTAATGGGCAAGCGACTCTCCAAGAAGCACAGCATGGTAAGACCATCGTTGTTAAGGGGAAGGTCGTAGATAAAGGTGGCGAAGCCGTTATCGGAGCTAACATCTTGGTTAAGGGTACCTCTACAGGTGCTGTTACAGACCTTGATGGTAACTATACGCTCAGCGTATCTCCTAACGCAACGCTTGTGTTCAGTTATATTGGGATGAAATCTCAAACAGTAGCTGTTAATAACCGCAAGCAAATCGATGTAACACTCGAGGATGAAGCTAAGGCTATCGACGCTGTCGTGGTAACTGCACTCGGTATCAAGCGTAGTCAGAAGGCACTAAGCTATAACGTGCAGGAGATGAAAAGTGATGCCCCTAACGACAGTTAAGGATGCGAACTTTATGAACGCTCTTAATGGTAAGGTTGCTGGTGTAAACATCAATGCATCTTCATCTGGTGTCGGTGGTGCTACTAAGGTAGTTATGCGTGGTGCTAAGTCAATTGCTGGGGATAACAATGTACTCTATGTGGTGGATGGTGTGCCTATCGGTAATGATAATCGTTCTTCAGGAGGTCGTTATGGTCGCCCTGGGGGTGGTGAAGGTATTTCAGACTTTAATCCTGAAGATATCGAAAGCTTATCGGTGCTTACTGGTCCATCAGCAGCCGCTCTTTATGGAGCTAGCGCAGCTAATGGTGTAATCATCATCAATACTAAGAAGGGTAAAGAAGGTAAGACCCGTCTTAACTTCTCTACTGGGATTGGACTTCTTTACTCCATTTGTAGCGCCCTCAGTTCCAAAAATACTTATGGAAAGTGAGGCTGGTTCATTCCGTTCTTGGGGTGCTAAGCTGGCTACACCTTCTTCGTATAATCCAGTAGATTCTTCCAAACAGGAACTAACCTAACAAACTCTTTGACTCTCTCAACGGGTAATAAGGATAATCAAACATTCGTTTCTGTAGGTACTACTAATGCTCAGGGTATCATTCCTTCTAATGGATATTACCGTTACAACTTTAGCGGTCGTAATACAGCAAACTTCCTAGATAATAAGTTGCATCTAGACTTAAGTGCTAGCTATGTTCTTCAAGGAGACCAGAAATATGTTTCAGTGAAGGTGGTTACTATAATCCACTTACATCGCTGTATCTTTTCCCAAGAGGAGAGGATGCTTCTCTTATGAAGGCTTATGAAGCCTATAATCCTGCTCGTCGTATTGCAGAGCAGAACTGGCCTTATCTAGTACAGCAAGAAGGTTTCTTTACGGAGAATCCTTATTGGATTGTAAACCGCGAAATGTTTACATCTCAGAAGAAGCGTTATATGTTGACTGCAAATGTTAAGTACGATATATTGAAGTGGCTTAATGTAGCAGGACGTATCCGTATCGACAATGCAAACACTACAGTAGAACAGAAGCTTTTACGCATCTACTACTCGTCTGCTAGCAGGTAGTGAGAAGGGATCTTACACAAATAGTAACGATAACTTCAATCAAACTTATGCTGACTTTATCGTGAATGTAGATAAGCCTTTTTGGTGATAATCTGCACCTCACAGCTAACGTTGGTACAAGTTATGAAGACCGTCATAAGACGGGTAATACTATGGGAGGACGTCTCTTCCATATTCCAAACTTGTTCTCGGCAAATAACTATGACCCTAGTAACTCTGCGCCAGGTCAGGTTTATAGCCATACGCGCAATATCGCTGTTTTCGGTAGTGCGGAACTTGCTTATAAGAGAATGCTTTACTTGACTGTAACTGGTCGTAATGACTGGGCTTCACAGCTAGTAAACTCAGTAGAACCATCAATCTTCTACCCTTCAGTAGGTCTTTCAGGTATCATTAGTGAAATGGTTAAGCTTCCTAGCTTTATGAACTACTTGAAGGTACGTGCTTCTTATACGGAAGTAGGTTCTCCTATCACTCAGGTTGGTATTACGCCAGGAACAGTTACTTATCCATTAAGTCCTGCAAAGGGTGTAACTCCTCTATCAACTTATCCATTCCCAGACTTTAAGGCTGAGCGTACACATTCTTATGAAGTTGGGGTGAACTCTCGTTGGTTTGGAGGTAAGGTTAATTTGGATGTAACGCTTTATCGCTCAAATACTGTAAACCAAACATTCCTATCTTCATTGCCACCATCTTCTGGTTATTCTGGCTTCTATGTACAGGCTGGTAATGTACAGAACACTGGGGTAGAGCTTGCTCTTGGTTTTGAAGATACTTTTGGCAAGGTAAACTGGAGCTCAAATCTTACTTACACACGTAACGTAAACTTAATTAAGGAGCTCGTACGTGATTATCTTAATCCTGTAACAGGTCAGCGTTTCAGTAAAAATGACCTTGAAATCAGTGGTGCTTATCTTCGTGAAGGAGACCAAATAGGCGATATTTATGTAGAAGGTATCCTTGCTAAGGGTGAAGATGGCAAGCTTATTGAAGGTAAGAGTGGTCTATATGAAATTGACCGCAGTCAACGTATTAAGATTGGTAGTTCAAACCCAGACTTTACTCTAGGTTGGAGCAATACCTTTAATTACAAGAATTTCTCTCTGAATGTCCTACTCAATGGACGTTTTGGAGGTATTGTAAACTCAGGGACTCAGGCTGTCTTAGACGCTTATGGTGTATCTAAGAGAAGCGGAGATGCTCGCGATGCTGGTGGAGTTCTTTATCAGGGTGAGCGTTATGATGCGCAAAAGTTCTATCAAACTATTGGTGGAGAAGGTCTGATGGCTTACTATACTTATGATGCAACTAACGTTCGTCTACAGGAGCTTTCTCTAGGCTATAGTCTTCCTAAGAACCTCCTTTTCTGGGGAGTGAAGGGTCTGAAGGTTGCCCTTACAGGTCGTAACCTCTTGATGATTTACAATAAGGCTCCATTTGACCCACAGGTAACTGCATCTACAGGTACTTATACTGGTACAGAATTCTTCATGGTACCTTCACAGCGTACTCTTGGATTTAACGTGAAGGTTGAATTCTAATCAAGAATATTGAATTATGAACAACAATAAGTTTATAAAAACAGCTCTTAAAGGAGCTTTGGTACTTGTTGTCGGCGCATTTGCTGCAAGTTGTACGGCAGACTTTGAGTCGATTAACAGGAACCCACTAAAACCCTAATTCCGAGGAAAAAGAACCGTGATGGTGTAGACCTTGGAGGGTACTTCCCTGATTTTTGAAAAAGCGTGTAATCCCTACACGTGGTCCAGGTGAAAATACGGATCGCCCTAATGAGTATCAGGTGATGTTAAATCTTGCGAGTGATAACTGGGCTGGGTATTTCTCTCCTATGCAGAATAAGTTTAATAATGGTAATAACTTTACCACTTATTATATGATTGAAGGCTGGGTAAACTACTCTTACTCTACAGCATTCAATAACATTATTAACCCATGGATGCAGATTCGTGACCTTACACACGTAAGAGAACGTCAGGCTGATGGTAAGGTTGTGTATAAGGAAAAAGACCTACTCAATCAGTCTGTATTCTCTGTAGCTCAGATTATTAAGATTCAAGCTATGCACAGAGCTACGGATATGTTCGGTCCTCTTCCTTACTCTAAGATTGGTCAAGGTGAACTTCGTGTAGCTTATGACAGTCAAGAAGACATTTACCGTTCATTCTTCAAGGAACTTGATACTGCAGTGAAGACTCTGACAGAGTATAGCGCTACTAGTGATAAGATTCTTGATGGTTTTGATGGTGTTTATCTTGGCGATGTTAAGAAATGGATTAAGCTAGGTAACTCACTGATGCTTCGTCTTGCTATGCGTGTTCGCTTTGCTGATGCTAATCTTGCACGTGAGTACGCAATGAAGGCTACTCAGCACCCTGGAGGTCTTATCGAAAAGACTGATGAAGTCGCTCAGCTCAAGAATAGTGCTCGTTTCACATACATGAACTCTCTTAAGCTCCTATGGGATGATTATAATGACTTACGTATGGGCGCAACAATCTATAGCTATCTTAAGGGCTATAATGACCCTCGTATAGAGAAGTATTTCCGTAAGGGCAAGAATAATAATCGTACAGATTATTTTGCTGTCCGTACAGGTGTCCCTCAAGGAGCGAAGAATGATGAATATAAAGAATATTCAGTGCCTAATGTAGAAGACAATACCCCTACTTACTGGATGAAGGCTAGTGAAGTATACTTCCTTCGAGCTGAAGCAGCTCTAGCTGGTCTAATCTCTGCTAACGCTAAGGATTTATATAACAAGGGTGTAGCAATGTCTTTTGAGGAGAATGGTCTTCAAGCGGGTAACTACACTACAGCGAGTGGTCTTCCTGCTGCTTATGTAGATGCTATCCATAGTAACTATAATGCAGATGCTCCTTCTCGTATCAGCAAGAACTGGGATGCTGTATCTACGGATGAGCAACACCTAGAGCAGATTATTACTCAGAAGTACATTGCGATCTTCCCTGACGGACAAGAAGCTTGGAGTGAATGGCGTCGTACAGGATATCCTCGTCAGATTACAGTCTTTGAGAACCGTACAAACTCTAGCGTTGCTAATAGTGATGGTTCTAAGAATGGTGTGCGTCGTATGCCATTCCCTCAAGTAGAAAAAGAGAAAATGCTGCTAATGTAACTGCTGCTACTAAGCTTCTTGGTGGAGCTGATAACGCTGCTACTTTCTATGGTGGGATAAGAATCCATTGCTTCATTAAGTAATAAGACTAAATACAAAGAATATTATCCGATATGAATAAGATATATCAGACAGGATTAGCTCTTTCTCTTGGTCTTCTAGCTTTCTCTAGCTGCTCAAGCTGGACTGAAGTTGAGACTAAGAATATAGAGACTCCTGCAATTATTGACCAGCTTCGTCAGAGAGATATGAAGAAGTGGGCTGAAGAGAGAGACCTTCAAAAAGAAGGAAGATGAAGATACCAAGGCATACAATGAGAAAGTACAGCGTATGTACGATGCTTATTGGAATGGTATCCGTGACTATAAGAAGAGCGACCATGCTATTACTTATGGTTGGTTTGGTGGTTGGAGTGCTACCGAGGGTTTGCCTCAGAGCTTCTTGAGTAACCTACCAGACTCTGTGGATATGGTTTCTATTTGGGGCGGAACAGCTGCTTTTGATGAAAATAGTAGTAGGGCTAAGGACCTCAAGTATGCACAAGAAACAAAGGGTTTAAAAAGCTGTTCTTTGCTGGCAGGTTAGTGATATCGGTCTAGGACTTCCCGAAAAGAAGGCAGGTATCATTGCTAAGGTAAAGGCTTTCTCTGATGCAGAGAAGAAGACTCGTTATGCTGGCTATGGTGTAGAGAATCCGACAGAAGAGCAAATGCAAGTTATTGAGTATGCTCTAACCTTGACAGAGTTCATTGAAAAGCATAATCTTGATGGCTTTGATATTGACTACGAACCTCATGTAGGTGATCATGGTAGTGGAACTTATGCGTTTGCGAATAATTCTAAGATGTATAGCAATATGAAGCTATTTATCGAGGTTCTAAGTCGCAAGTATGGTCCTAAGAGCGGTCGAGCTGGCAAAAATCCTGATTATTGACGGTGAGTTGAGTACTATGGCTGCTAATTTCCCAGAAATGGGGGATCGTTTTGATTGGTTCATCGAGCAAGCATATAGAGAAAAGTACGATTCTGAGTTAACTGCTCGTTATCAGCGTCTTACTGGTATCACCGGATTCAAGGCTGAGAAGTACATCATTGCCGATGAATTTGAAAGAAATGGCGGATGGACTATTGGTGGCGAAGGTAGTTCTGAAAGTGATGTGAAGAATGGTACTACTGTCTCTGAAGAGAAGGCTCGTTGGAAACCAGCTGGTGCTGTGCGTAAAGGTGGTTGGGCTGCTTATCACATTGAGCTTGAAACGCCAGCCAACTTTAAGTATGTACGTCGTGCGATCCAAATCATGAATCCTGCTAAATATAGACCTTAAGGATTAGACTTAATTATGAATATCTTAAATAAATCATATCTAGCCTTGGCAGTCGCAGCTCTTTTTATGAGCTGTGACGCTGAGAAGAGTCTCCCCAATAGAGAGAACCCAATGTTGAACCTTGCTTATATCGGTGAAGCGACTACAGCAAGTTCAATTCGCTTCCAAGTGGGAGAAGAGGGTGGTCAAACGAACTTTACCCCTCGTATTACAAATCCAGTCAATGGTGCCGTTAAGCTCAAGGTAATTGTTGATAAGGAATTACTTGCCTCTTATAATAAGGAGCACAACAGTAATTTCCAATTACTTCCAGACGCAAATTACGACCTAGTTGTTGGTGAACAGAAGGGTAAAGAGCTGACACTTGACCTTGCTCCTAATCAATTTGGTCAGGCAGTAACTGTCAAGGTTAAGAGTATGCTTGCTGCTGATGGTACTGCTCTACCTTTGGCTACAAACTATGTGGTACCAGTACGTCTAGTAAGCGTTTCTGGTGGTGGTGTCGAGTATAAAGACCACAATACGACTATGATGATTTTCATGGATCGTAAGTTCAAGTCTAATGTTATGAGCTATAAGGGTTGGATTCTATACAAACATGCACAAGGACGTTTCGAAAATAAGGAATGGACTATGCAGTACAGCTTCTCTCCTAATGTAGTCGCAAGTAATATGGGACTTATTTGGCCAGAAGGAGATAACTTACAGAGCTCACGCTTCTGGACTCAGTTGGAAAGTAATGGTAGCTTTATCATCCACGCTAATAGCGGAGGTGGAGGTAAGTATGGCTTCAACCAGAAGAAGTTCGAAGATTTCCACTTTGAGGCTGGTAAGTGGTACAATATGGCAATCACTTATAAGGAGGATGCTAATGCTGTTCCTACCTTACGCATCTACGTAAATGGAGAGCTTGCTCTTGAAAGTAAGTGGCCTGGTCTTGCTAATGAATGGGATTACATTGCTTTAGGTAACTCAAACTTTGATGCTTTAGTGAGAGAACTTCGTTTCTGGTCTCGTGAGCTTAGTGCTACGGAGGTTGCAAGTACTCAATTCTTTGCAGATCCTACAGCTCCAGGTCTTGAGCTATATGCACCTCTAGATAAGGTAAACGGAGTTAAGAATATCGTTCCTGGTAAGGAAGACGCATTTATTTCTAAACTTAAACCTAATGGTGGAGAAATGATTTCTACTGAAGGTTATACGTTTAACTTTAATAAGGAAGTATCATTCCCAAACTAAAAAGATTAAAGACAATGAATTATATATTTAAGAGTGTAGCACTTCTTTCTATGGGTGTTCTTCTTGCTCAGTGTGGTAAGGATGAGCCTGAGGTGGTACAATTCAAGGATGGCTACACAGTGAAGAAGCCTCAAGCTGGAAAAAGAGATAAGGCTCCAGATGTTAATCTGCTTGACCAATATGGTTCTTTCTCAAGTAAGGAGGTTAATGTAGAGGCTGGATTAAATATTCAGGAGAATGTTGTTACGATAAGCAAGAAGCCTGCAATCTCTGTGGGTGTTCAGACGGCGTTTCCTGTATCTGCTGATGTTACATTCAAACTTAGCTATGACGCAGAAAAGGGTGCTTCTTCAGGAAAGACAATTATCCCTGAAGATGTGCTTGAAATCCCTGCTACAGCGGTTATTCCCGCAAAGGCTCAGGAAGTAAAAGTAGCTATTCAGTTAAAAGAAGATGCGTTGAAGAAACTTAAGCCTGGGACTTATAGTTTCTACCTCAAGCTCAGTACTGAAGATACTTCAATCCAATTCAAGGGGGATGACCGTAAGGAACTACTCGTGAATGTTAAGGTTGAAACGGATAATGAGCCTATTGCTGGAGTTCGCTTTCATGATGGATTTGAGTTTGCTAGTGCTTACGTAGCTGAACATCTGTGGAAACTAAGTGATATGAAGGATGGTAAACCTAATGTAGGTCAGGATTCTAATTGGTGGGTTGATACCCAGTTAATCGGGAATCTTGGAGACTTATGGACAACATTTGAAACAGATCAAACTATTAAGGGTATCGTAATTACAGCCGTTAATACTCAACAGATGCTTAAGTCTATGGTCGTTCGTTATACTCAAGAAGAAGGTGGAAATCAGATCGAACTAGATAATATTAAGTTTATCGTCGATAAAAAGAAGCTAAAGACATATATTAAGTTTGCTGAGCCTGTCAGAGTTAAAGAACTTATTTTTAGTGAATATGTAGGGGTTGGTAATCCTCGCTACATTGATATGGCAGACATAGAGTTCTATAAGTAGAACAATAAGATTATATTGAAGCTTGGCGGATGGTATCTTGATATCATCCGCCATTCTTTTTAGCTTGGCTTAGAAGGAATCGTAATAACTTCTAGGTCGTAGAATAGAGACAATTTGGGACAGAGGGCGCAATCGTTAGCTGTAGAGTTGTGGTATTTTGTTGCAAGGAGACAATCCTATTAAGGGGATTGTCTATTTTTGTTTTGAGTAAGTCTGATAGGCTCTAAATCCTCTCGTGCGATACTAAGAGCAAGATTTTTATATTGTGTTTATTTGGAGGAGAATTAGGCTTAAGCAATGTCTTGCTCACCGTTTATTTTAATCTTAAATTTATTACTTATGAATGACCATCATCAGGAGGAGCAACGACCTCCAAGACCTTTCTGGCGCATGCCCTTTCGTAAGCTAGCGATGCGCTATTTTCCTAAGGTTCTGCCTCAAGTGGCTAATCGCTATCTGAGACGTATCCTGAATAGTGACCCATTGATGTTGCGCGATTTGGAGCAATTTGGCTATCACTCTTATCAGCGTTATTTGAGTGCTGAGCAATGTAATTGTATCGAGTATTACCTCGGGTTCGCCCGAAGAGTTTATTGAGTACTACTAAGGATGTTTTTCTAGTATGGTCACACTGTAGTCTTCAAAAAAAGTGCGTGTACTTGCAATCGTAAGTACACGCACTTACTGATTTAAGTACGCGTACTTACTGAAAGATGAGTACGATGTACTCACTGAAGCAAGTACGAAGTACTCGTTTCCGCAAAGAGCCCTGTAAGGGCGATACTCCTGCAAAGCCCAGGGCGCAAGCCCTGGGTTAATCTGTATCCTTTGAGCTCCTTAGGAGCGGCACTCCCCGACCGCAACCCTACAATGACACAAACCAAACGAGTGTTCAGTAGTGTCGCTCCTACGGCACTCATAATTCGCCTGAATTTTTGATGCAGTTGTCCTGGGCTTTATTAAACGACCGAATGGCGTCCACGCTGTTATTTTTCTAATTAGTTGATAGGTTTCTCTAATCTGTGGGTACATTATATTTTATAACTTTGCGCTCAGATAAGGACGAAAGGGGTGCCCTCGTGCAATATTGTGCAGGGCTGAGAGTACACCCTCATACCTGATCCGGACAATGCCGGCGTAGGAATTTATCCTCTTAAGACGTTGAACTAAGATGTAAGTTATTATAAGCCGCATGATACCTAGATCGGGTAGTATGTGGCTTTTTCTTTTGTCCTGAGCGAAGAATAGATATATATTTCATATCAATAAAAACGTTTAAAGTATGAAACGCTCACTCGTTATCGGAGCACTCTCTCTTTTCGCCCTTCCATTGTGGGCGCAACACGTCAACAAAGCAGACACTACACGTATGTATGCCTTGCAGGAAGTGTCTGTTGTCGGAACTCGTGCGACTAAGCAAACACCAATGTCCTATACTAACCTCACTAAGCAAAACACTTCAGCGTGTTAATCTTGGTCAGGATGTCCCCTACCTCTTGCAGATGCAACCTTCCGTTGTCGCTACTAGCGATGCCGGTACAGGTATCGGCTATACGTCCATTAGGGTACGTGGTGTAGATGCTACGGGTATCAATATTACGGCTAATGGTGTGCCTATCAATGATAGTGAGAGCCAAGGCGTATTTTGGGTTAATATGCCCGACCTTACAAGCAGTGTCGAAGAGATGCAGCTACAGAGAGGTATTGGGACTAGCAGTAATGGTGCTGGTTCGTTTGGAGCAAGCCTTAATATGCGTACTGCCAACCTCGCTACTCAGCCTTATGCACTCGTGAGTGCAAGTGGAGGTTCGTTCGGAACTATCCGTGCGAACGTTCAAGCCGGAAGTGGTATTATCGCTAATCATTGGGCTATTGATGCTCGTGTCTCTAAAATCAATAGCAATGGCTATATCGATAGAGCCACTGTAGACCTTAAGAGTTATTTTGTTCAAGCCGGTTATTTTAATGATAATACCGTACTTAAGTTTATTAGTTTTGGCGGTAAGGAGCGTACAGGTATTGCTTGGAATGGGATATCTAAGAGCGATGAAGCGAAATACGGACGCACTTACAATAGTGCCGGTGATATGCTTACGGGCGGGTAAGAAGGCTACTCGACTATGCGCACAATACAGACAATTACCAACAAATCCACAATCATCTAATCTTAACTCATCGTATCAGTCCGGAGCTATCTCTCAATATCACTGGACACTATACAGCAGGTTATGGCTTTACTGATGAATTCCGCACTGGTCGTAAGTTAAAAGCCTTTGGTTTACCTTCATTCAAGGATGCTGAAGGGAATAAGGTTAAGAAAGTGTCTCTACAGCGTAAGAAATTCTTAGATAATGGCTTTGGAGGGTCTTATTGCTAACCTACATATCACGCTTCCTCGCTTGAGTATGACTACAGGTCTTAGCGGTAACTACTATTCAGGTAAGCACTATGGCGAGATACCATTTATCGTAGGTGGAATGCCTAAGATTGAGCCTAATCATCGTTATTATGAGTCTGAAAGTGGTAAGGGCGATTATTCTACTTTACTTCAAAGCTAACTATAACCTAACTAATCGTTTGTCTGCTTTCCTAGACTTGCAAGAACGCCTAGTAGCCTATCAGATGAAGGGTGTTATTGACCATTACAGTGATAGCGAAGCGCAATTACAGCATATCGACAGTAAGAATACATTTACATTCTTCAATCCTAAGGCGGGTGTATTCTATCAAATAAATCCTAATCATAGCCTTTATGCGTCTGTAGCCGTAGCTAATAGAGAGCCTAACCGTAAGATGTACACAGATATAGGTAAGAATAATCCTAGTCCCAAGGCTGAGATGATGACTGACTATGAGCTCGGTTACTCTTATCAAGCTCAGCGTGCATCTGTTAAGGCAAATCTGTACTATATGTTGTATAAAGACCAGTTGGTTGCCAATGGTAAGCTCAGCGATGTCGGTGAATTGCTCCTAGAGAATATCCCTGATAGCTATCGCTTAGGTTTGGAGCTCTCTGCTAGCGTTCGTCCTACTGATTGGTTGCGTTTAGATGGCTCTCTAGCTCTTAGCCGTAACAAGATTAAGAACTACACTTATAACTTCTCTACTTACGATGCTGCTTATAATTGGGTTGCATACAAGCCTACGAAGTTTGAAAATGTAGATTTGGCTTATTCGCCTAAGATTGTAAGTTCTCTTGGGGCTACGTTCTCTGTGGAAGCAGTTTGAGCTGAACCTCACAAATCAATATGTAGGTAGTCAGTATCTCGATAATACAGCGAGTGCCGATAGAGAATTACCTGCTTATAACGTAGCAAACTTACGTGTGGCTTATGATATTCCTGTGAAGCGATTTATCAAGAATATCAACCTATCACTTCAGGTAAACAATCTACTTAATGCTCAGTATTCAAGTAATGGATATGTTTACGATGCTGGTATTGATAGCAAGGGACATACTTATAGCGACCTTCGTTATTTCCCTCAAGCGGGCATTAACTTCTTAGCAGGAACAACAATCTCTTTTCTAAGGGGCTAATCCTCTACCCTAGCTCAAAGGGCTGTGCTGATGCTTAACATTGGCATAGCCCTTTCTCTTCGTATGAAAATTTGCGCAGGGGGTCCCTTTTGTGTATGTATGAATATATCTAACTTTGTATTTGTTTGATACCAATGTATAGACTAAGATTAAATAAAATATGAAGAAACTTATTTCGGCATTACGTAGCTTGCCTCGTGATGATTACTTTCCTAGCAACTTCCTTTCTCGCATCTGCCCAAGGTAAGGCTGATGATATCGTCGGAACTTATCAGACGGAAGGAGGTAAGGCTAAAGTAACAATATCTAAGCAAGGAACTAAGTATATCGGACGCTCATTTGGACGCGCCGAGGAGATATTCTAGACAGTAAAAAAATCCTGATAAGAGCGAGGCACAGAAGAAAACTTACGGGTAAGGTTATTTTGCGAGACTTGGCTTTCGTTGAAGATGACGAGTACAAGGGCGGCAAGATTTATGACCCAGAGAGTGGTAAAACATATAGCTGTAAGGCTACACGCGAGCGCAATGGCAATCTCAAGATGAGGGGCTTTATTGGAGTGTCTCTTCTTGGTCGCACCACAGAATGGACACGCATTAAGTAAAGTCATTATGTCTTTGATGTCTAAAATCGGAGCCTATATTGAGCGTGTTTATAGTTTGCGCTATTATGGCTTGTTCTTGTTTTTATTGCAAGTTTATCCAGCGATTTACTATTATAATCGTATTGGAGCTTTGCCTTTCCCCGGAGAGTTTGTTTATCAATCTCTGAGCCTATTAGCTTGGACTTCTTTTTGGCTTTTTATCTGCGCCTTATGCCCCTTTCGAGTGTTAAGGCTTGCGGTCCAATGGCTTGTAGGACTTGTCTATGCGGGTTGGATGCTTTTTCGAGTGCTTCCTTGCCTTTTTCATATAATTCACTATATACCGATAGCATTGCGTTGAATATGTTGGCCTCTAACCCCGAAGAGGGTAAGGCTTTCGTTGAAAACCTAAACTATAAGGTGTTTATGCTTCCTATCTTCGTGCTCATAGGGATTATTGTTTTATATGTATTCGTTAGTCGAGTGCTAGCACCCAAACTTAAGCCTGCTGGACTGTTGGTAAGGAAGGGACTGTCAGCTATGGGTTTAGTTTTTGTATTGCTTTTCTTTATAGTCGTACTTCCGGCTCAGACCTCTGTGCGTAGCTACCTCTATATGTCTCCTCTTGATAGGTTGAGAGTGGGTACTTCTGTTTGTCTGCATGATGCCCAAGAGCTTGAGAACTATACTAAGATGGCTAAAGAGATTGATTTAGGAGAGATTAAGCAAGAGATAAATCTAGACTCTGTTAATATAGTTGTCTTAGTTGGAGAGTCTATGCGTAAGGATTATATGCACTGCTATGGCTATCCTTTGAAGAATACTCCGGCACAGGACTCTCTAATTGCTTCGGGAGATATGGTCCGCTTCAGAGATGTAATTGCATCTGCCGCATGGACAACTGGTTCGGTATCTTCTGCGATGACTTTTTTTATAGAGAAGGAGGAGCTAATCGCCAATGGTATCAATATCCGAGTTTGCCGATGGTTATGTCTCGTGCAGGCTACTACTCTTACTGGATAAGTAACCAAGAAAGCCAAGGGAATGCGATACAGCCGATAGCTACCGTAGCTGGTACTTCGGATAGCGTTAGTTATGCCAAAATACGAGCAGTCGGAGACTGGAATTCGGCTATGGATTTAGAGCTATTGAAGTTATTACCTAAGAAGAATATTGTACCTCAAGGCAAGAAAGCACTCTTTCAAGTAGTCCACTTAATAGGTTCACATACTCCTTATGCAGGTCGCTCGAATCGTGAATTTGGTTCCTTTACGACGAATGATTTGCCTGCCACTCTCCCTAATGGCATGCCCACACCTAAGAGTGAGGCTAAGCGAGTTGTTTTGCGTGATTATGTCAATTCTATTCGCTACAATGATGAGGTTGTTCGCCGTATAGTGGCTCACTTCTCTGATAAACCTACGCTACTTGTTTATTTCTCTGACCATGGTCAGGCTCTGTATGAGAATCCAGATAAGCCAGATTATTACGAGCATGAAGTTTCACGTCAAGGTTTATCGGTACCTCTCTTTGTTTATATGAGTCCATCGCTAAGGAAGATGCACCCAGAGATATATGACCAAGTAGTCAAGGCGAAGGACCGCAAGATTATGAATGACCTATTCTCAAATAGCTTGTGTGGTCTTCTGGGTATTCGTTTGAAGTATTACGAGGCTGAATACGACTACTTCTCAGATGAATATAATAATAATCGAGTACGCTCTGTCATAGGTTATAATGGGAAGCCAATGACTTTCTAAAGCAAAGAAGAATATTAGGATTATTTAATAGCCAGCTCTCCTTTAAAGGAGGACTGGCTATTTTTCGTTTATTCTAGTATCACACTGGTAAATCATTGTAAGAACGAGGTAAATCTTAGATGTGCGTTTCCTAAACTCAAAACCACGGCGAAGTCTGTACAAACTACGGCTGAAGTTTGTGCAGACTACAGCTGAAGTCTCCAGAAAGTACTACATACTTACAAATTTAGGTACGTGTGCTTACTAAATTATTTACGCGTACTTACTGAAAAAAGTATACGCACTTAATAGAAGAGCTTTTTAGTGATATACCCCCGAATGTTTTTCTAACTTTCGGGAGGGCATATCAGTTTGAGCTGTTCTAAAGTTTGATGAGGAGACCCTGTTAGTTGATTATCTGAGAATAAGGATTTTTCCTTACCTTTGCAACGGCTTTATTGTGCAGTGCTATATCTATTTAGTGCCTGCATCGAAGCCTCGGACGCGTAATGAATAATAAATAAACATATATCAAGATGCAAAACAAAGGACTAGTGACTTTCGTCACTTCGTGTTTGGCTCTGATCTGTGCGTTCTATATTTCTTTCTCATTTGTAGTACGTTACTACGATGGAAAGGCAGCTAAGATGTCTGCCGAAGAAGGACGTGCCTACCTCGATTCGATGGCTGGCGAGAACGTATGGTTTGGCTACACGCTTAAGGAAGCTCGTGCACAACAGATTGGTCTCGGGCTTGACCTTAAGGGCGGTATGAATGTGGTACTTAAGCTTAATGCTGGTGATTTGCTACGTTCGTTGGCTAATGGGACTGAAGACCCTAATTTTAACAAGGCTATCGAGCTAGCTAGTAGTGCTGGTGCAGAAGGCGACTTTATCAATGCTTTTATTAAGGAGTACAAGCAATTAGCTCCTAATAGCAAGCTTTCAGTCGTATTCGGTTCGGGTGCTTTGCGTGACCAACTGAAGGCAAATGCTTCTGACGATGAGGTTATCGCTCTGCTTCGCAAGCAGTATGATAGTGCTATTGATGCTTCGTACAATGTGTTGCGTACGCGTATTGACCGCTTCGGTGTGGTTGCTCCAAACCTGCAAAGACTTGAAGGACAAGGTCGCATCCTTGTAGAACTTCCAGGGTGTAGATGACCCTAAGCGTGTACGTGCTCTGCTTCAGCGTAGTGCTAACTTACAGTTCTGGCGTACATACACTCTTGAAGAAGTACAAGAGGATTTGATGGCTATTGCTCATCAGTCTTCGGCTACTCAGGAGGACGTTGTGGCTACAGATAGTGTCAAGGGAGATTCTACTGCTGTTAAGTCTCAGTCTAAGGCTAGCGAAAGCACACCTCAAGCTAAGGAAAATCTATTCACTTACCTTCAGCCTGCATCTTATGGCAAGAGCGCTGTCGTGGGTTATGCCAATGCTGCTTATCTAGCTAAGATTGATAGCATGATTGCAGACGCTAAGGCGCACAAACTTATCCGTGAGGATTTGAGCCTTATGTGGGGAGCTACTCCAGAACGTGACCCTAACACTAAGCGTCAGAGTGACATCTATGCCCTCTATGCTATTCACACAAATAGCGTGATGAAGGCTGACCTCGGCGGTGATGCAGTATCTTCTGCTCGTAGCGACTTCGATAACGAACTTGGTCGCCACCAGCCAGTCGTTTCTATGCAAATGAATATGGAGGGCTCTCAGAAATGGGCTCGCCTAACTAAGGAAAATATCGGACGTCCATTAGCTATTGTACTTGATGGCGTTGTGTACTCTGCCCCAAATGTAAATACGGAAATCACAGGCGGTAATAGCCAAATCTCGGGTAACTTCACTCCGGGCGAAGCTAGTGACCTTGCGAACGTATTGAACTCTGGTAAGATGGAAACAACTGTTGTCATCGAGCAAGAAAGCGTTGTAGGTCCTACTCTAGGTGCTGCATCTATCCGTGCAGGGTATTATCTCTTTCGGTATTGCGCTTGTACTCTTGATGTGCTACATGTGCTTCATCTACGGCTTCAAGCCCGGTATGGTGGCGAATATCGCACTTATTGTTAATAGCTTCTTTACGCTAGGTATCTTGGCTAGCTTCCAAGCCGTGCTTACCCTTAGTGGTATTGCCGGTCTTGTGCTAACGCTTGGTATGGCTGTCGATGCTAACGTGCTGATTAACGAACGTATCAAGGAAGAGCTACGTAAGGGTAAGATGATGACTCAGGCTATTAAGGATGGTTATGGTAATGCCTTTCAGTGCAATTTTTTTGACTCTAACCTCACGACGATTATTACGGGTGTAGTGCTCTTCTACTTCGGTACAGGTCCTATCCGTGGTTTCGCAACGACTTTGATTATCGGTCTTGTCGCTTCATTCATCACTGCGGTATTCCTCACTCGTATCATCTTCGAATGGTTGGATAAGCGTGGTGCGCTTAAGAATGAAACTTATACAACGGGTCTTTCTCGCAATCTTCTTGTAGAGCCTAAGATTAACTTCCTTGGTGCAAGACGTACTGGGTTTCTTCGTGTTTGGTGCACTTATCCTAGCTGGTATCATTAGCTTCTTTACGGTAGGTCTTAATAATGGTATCGAGTTCTCAGGAGGTCGCAACTACATCGTGAAGTTTGACCAAAAGGTAAGCAATGATAAGCTACGTGAAGCACTTAACCCTGTCTTTGATGGTAAGCTAGTCTTGACATCTATCGGCACTGAGGGCGACCAAGTACGTATTTCTACAAACTACCGCATTGAAGATGAAGGCGCATCTGTAGAAGATGAAATCAAGACTAAGCTCTATGATGGCGTTAAGAAGTTCTACAAGGCTCAGCCTACGGGTGCCGAATTCTCTGAAACAAATAAGTACATTGTAAACTCACAGAAGGTTAGTGCAAGTATGAGTAGCGACATTAAGCAAGGTGCTGTCGTAGCTGTATTGCTCTCACTGATTTTCATGGCGATTTACATCCTTATCCGTTTTCGCAATATCGCGTTCTCAATCGGTGCATTTGCTTCTGTAACGGTAACTACTGTACTGATTATCGCTATTTATAGTATGACGTGGAAGATAATGCCATTCTCTATGGAGGTTGACCAGAACTTCATCGCAGCTATCTTGGCAATCATCGGTTATGCTATCAATGACGTTGTGATTGTCTTCGACCGTATTCGCGAGGAAATTGGCTTGCACCCATCAGCAGATCGCTATGAAGTGATTAACGGCGCTCTAAACTCAACGCTTAGCCGTACGCTTAACACTTCATTCACAACATTCCTTGTGATGCTGATTGTATTCCTCTTCGGTGGTACATCGATGATGAGCTTTACTTTCGTAATCTTGCTCGGTGTTGTGTTCGGTACATTCGCTACGCTCTTTATCGCAACGCCTATTGCGTATGAGGTAGCACAGAGCCAACGAGCTAAGCAAGCTAAGAAGCAACAAGCCTAAAGTTGAGTATAGGTGGTTGTTTATAAACAACTATCCTAAATAGAGAGCATTGCATAATACGGCACTCGCTGCGTTATTATCGACATTCAGGCTAGGTCATTTACATGAGTAAACTCCCGTCGCCTTCAGTCTCAATGCCTTGCGATTAGCCGCATTCTGCAAAGCTCCACAAAAGAATAAGTTTCACTTGTTCTTTTGGGGAGACCGTCGGGCGGTCTCAAATAGATTATCAAGCTGCGGCGGATAGACTACGATTACAGTCTATCCGCTGTTTGCATTGATGGAAGTATTCAAATAACTTTGTCGCAGTAATAGATACGTATTTTATGCAGATGATAGATGAGTTGAAGGCAAAGCTAAAAGAAGTATTTAGCCTACTCCCTGATAAGGCTGATGAGGAGCTTATCATTCAAAGTATCCGTGAGGATATTGAGTTTAAGGGTGTGCGTATATGGATTTTGATATGCGCTATATTTACAGCTTCTCTAGGGCTGAATGTAAACTCGACGGCTGTTATCATTGGAGCGATGCTTATATCTCCTTTGATGAACCCTATTGTGGGCTTGGGACTTGGGCTTGGTATTTATGACCTAGCCTTGGTTAAGCGTTCGCTGCGCAGTCTGGGTATCATGGTGTTGATAAGTCTCACGACAGCCACTCTGTACTTTATGCTTTCCCCCTTATCGCAGGCTCAGAGTGAAGTGCTTGCACGTACGCAACCAACGATTTACGATGTTCTGATTGCCCTTGTCGGGAGGTGCTGCAGGTATCTTTGCCAATAGTGCAAAAAAATCAATAAGGGTAACATCTTGATGGGGGTAGCTATTGCTACAGCCCTGATGCCACCACTTTGTACCGCAGGTTACGGTATCTCGCAGGGTAGTCTAAGTTATTTCTTAGGGGCAGCATATCTATTTACGATTAATGCTATTTTTATTGCGCTCTCAACTTTAGTGGTTGTTCGCTTGATGCAGTTTGCACCCAGTTGCACCGATTTGAGTCAGGGCGCATGACCGCAAAATTCATCGCTGGATAGTGGCGATTATTATAGGGGTAGCTACACCAAGTATCTATTCTGGGAGTTCTGCTTGTTCGTCAGAGCATTAAGGAGGATTCAATCAATCGTTTTTGTTCGTGATAAACTGAATACACGGGACCTGCAAGCTCTCAAGTATAATCTAATCAACAATGAAGGACAGGAAATTTTAGATGTTGTTTTGCTGGGGCGTAAACTAGATAGTATGGAAGTGGGTTCACTTCAGAAGGCTATGCAGGAGGATTATCACTTTGCCGAGTGTTCAATTTACTACTGCGACAGGATTTTACACCTGAGAAATGATAGCGTACATAGGGAAGTTAATCGAGATTTTATTAGTGCTGATTTTATTCATAAGCAAGATGAATTATTGCAGAGTAAGCAGGCTGAGCGTGACTCGCTAGCAACGCTATTAGAGGAAACCCGTAAGATTAGTGAAGAAGGGAAGGCTATTGAGCAGGAACTTTGTTCATTATTTTCCGATGTACAGAGTGCTCGCTTGCAGTCTATGAACTTCGAAGATGATATCGTTTATATGCTTGCCTATAAAGGCGAAAGGGAACTTAATGCTCAAGAGCAGGCTCAAATACGCTCATGGTTATCTACACGCTTGAGCATCAAGGCAGAAGCGATACGCTTCTATCGACTATAACGGGTTTATAGCATAGAGAAGCGGGTGCTGTATTATGAAATTACTTCCATATGCAACTCAGCTCACACCCTAATATTTAGGTGTGAGCCGAGTTGTTTTATTATATAAAGGGAAAAATAGGATAGAAGGAGTATCCCGTCGGAGTAAGACGATATAAACTTCTGATACCTTTCTTGAGTCTATTACACGAATGCTTAGTTGATTCGGTCGATTATTTCGCTTTGATAGGTTCCTTCTTCAGGATGTTCGCTAACACTGCGTCCTCCGGAAGCTTCATTGACATACTTACCCGGTATGGGAACTTTCGTTTTTGCTCCCATGCGATACCATTCATACTCAATATCAACATGCCCTAGGTCAATAGCTTGAATCCCGGATTGAGCCAAGTCATAAGCTAGGACTGTGGCTGTTTGTCCGAGTGCTATGAGTACCAGCGTTTCTGTATTGCTGTATTTGAGGGTCTTGGCAAGGATTTCGTCGTATTTATCCCAAGCTCCCTGTTGCAGGGCAGAGGAGACGTTTAATGCTCTTTAGCATTATTAAAGAGGTCATTGCCTACGCCTAAACGAGACTTGCTTCCTTCGACGAAGAGAATGTCACGATTATCCCAAATCTTTTTTAGTTCGCTTATGTATTTAGGATAATCCTTGATGTCGCAGCGCTCAAGGTAGAAGCGTGTAAAGTTTGTATCGTAAAAATCTTGTTTTTAGAGCTAGAGGTTCGGTAAGATTAAATCTCAATAATGTTTCACGCTCAAAAAAATAACGAGCATAGCCCAGGATGACAGCTAGAGTCCTTAAAGGCATAAGGAACAGCAATCAACATATTGTCTTGTGATGGTGTTTGCCAAATTTCCCAAAGACGTTTTTCCTAAGTCTTTATTATACTTCTGAAAAGTATCAACTTCAGAATCTGAATTGGTGTTACCAGTTTTTCTTTGTTCAGAGAGGTATCTGTGCATAATTTGTAACTCCCCATCTCCAAATCGGCTAATACTGCTTTTGAAAGTTACAATTTGTTTGATTGTGTCCCAAGAATCATGTAGGCGAAGTTGTGCACGTCTATTTTTGGAGCGCATCATAAGCTTGTCTTATTTTTGCGACCTTTGGTTAGCATCCATAGCCAAACCTTTAAGATTTTTCAATTATTCTTTTCATTGAGTGTAAACTGATTTTTAACGCAAAGATACTAAACGAGCTCGACAATTGATGCTCTTAAATTTGCAGATAATACGTATGAGGATCAGATATTTATTACTAGTTGTTAGCCTTAACATTTGTTATTATTTCAAGAAAGTAGTATCTTTTGCAGAAATATTAGACAGATTATTGGTACAATAATTCAAAGCGAAAAGTATAAAGATATGATTAAAAAAGACTCTTATCGCTCTAGTTGCACTAGGTTCTCTTTCAACTGCTTATGCGCAGGATAAGGAGGCTCAGCGTGCTGAAGACAGAGCTAAAATGTTCCGTGGGGTTATTACTAACAAGTTTCAGTAGTAATTGGGAAAGTAGGTGCTTCTGTTGGTACTCAGATTTATTTTTGGAGACCATGACAAGCAAATGCGTTTTTATCGACCGTCTAGGACTAAACTTAGGGGTTAAGGCCGGTAAGTGGTTTACGCCAGGCATTGGAGTGCGTATAGGTGCGTTTGGGGGTAATATCCCAGGCGTTTCAGGTTGGACTGCACATGTGGATGATCATACTGCACAGTACAATCGTTACAACTATCAAGGGTTCGTAAACCACGCAACAGTGGTGAACGGACTTGCTACTAGTGGTGATGTATACAAAAAAATACAGACCATCCTTATCCATTGTTTGAAACATCTCAGAAGTACATCAATATGCATGGTGATGTACTTTTCAATGTGTCTAATATGGTTGGAGGTTATAATCCAGAACGCTTCTATTCATTTATTCCTTTTGCTAGTGCTGGCTTTGCATTTGTCTCTCAATAAGGCAGTCAATGGATATTACTCACACGAAGCTACTGTTGGTTTAGGTATTATCAACCGTTTCCGTCTAAGCGATGCTCTTGACCTTGATTTTTGAAATTCGTGGTACATACACTGGAGACCGTTTTGACCAAGAGTTTATAGCTGACTATGGTTACAAGGGGATTGGGATATCAAGCTCAAGCAGGTCGCTGGGGTGAAGGTATGCTTTCTACATCATTAGGTATAAGCTATAAGATTCCTCATCGTGGATGGGAGTATCCTCAGGTATGTCCTAATAACGATGATGTTATCGCAGACCTTAAGAAGAGCCTAGAAAATCAACTTGCTCTTCGTGAAACAGATGCACAACGTATTAAGGAACTTGAAAATGCTCTAAACAAGCAGGATGAGATTACTCGTGAGAACGTAACGCTATATCCTCTTCTTGTTACATTCCACATTGACCGTTGGTTCCTTTGCAACAAGAATCGTGTGAATCTTGGATTCCTTGCTGAGGCTCTTAAGGCTAATCCTAAGTTGAAGTTTAAGGTTACAGGTTTTTGCTGATGCTGGTACTGGATCTGTTAAGCGTAATATCTTTCCTAGCTAAGAAGCGTTCAGAAGTTATCTACAACTGTCTTGTTAATGAGTTCGGAGTACCTGCTAGCCAGCTAATCCGAGACGACAAGGGTGGTGTTGAAAAATATGTACTACAACGATCCACGCTGTAGCCGTGCTGTTCTCCTTAAAGGTTGCAGAATAACTATTAGGCTGAACAAGCAACTAAATAATGAGAATGGGTAATAGTTATCAAGCTATTACCCATTTTTCTTGATTATCTTTGTTTAGATAATTAAGAATTTTATCAAGCGAGAACTATGTTGATACCCCTGATACTTGCTTTTACCCCTAATTATGTTGTCCCAGCGAGCGTAACTCTACGTTCGTTGCTTTCGAGCTACTCCAGAGGAGGTCTGCTATGATGTCATCTGTTTAGTTGGTTATGAACCAGATGAAAAGCTACTAAAGCCTCTTAAGTCTTATTGATGATGGGACTGGACGATTGAGCTTTCGCTTTATGAATCTTAGCGAGAAGCTCAAGGATGCGTATTATGATCCTACTTATACTGCAGCTGCAAACTATCGTCTTGTAATCGCAGAAGAGCTACCCGAATATAATAGGGCTATGTATATGGATTGTGACATCATTATCAGGCAAGATGTAAGTCGGCTGTTTGAGAATATAGATCTTGATGGGTTATTATATGGCAGGGGTTGTTGAAGCTAGTAGTGATTGGCAGATACATAATTATACTAAATTGGGTCTTCGCTTTTAAGGAGTACATCAATTCAGGCTTCTTGATCATGAATCTAGAATTGATGAGACAAGATGAGTTGAGTGATAAATTTGTCTCAATACTTCAGACAGAATACTTGGAGTTCCCAGACCAAGACGCCATTAATATCGTATGTCAAGACAAGCTGAAGTTTTTTACCACCTGTATATAATGGTATTCGGACTTTCCTTACTCATGCGGGATAAAGGTAACTTTCTTGAGAGTTTACTCTTTGAAGTGATTGGAAACGGATACGCCAGGAAGGAACAATTCACTATACAGGAGGTAAAAGCCATGGAAAGACTTATGCTATTTACTTTTGAGGAATGGTATCGTGTGTATGAGACCTTACCTAATGCCCTTAAGAATACGATGGAAAGTTCCATCAAACTTACGCCGTAAAGCTGAAGCTCTTGTGTTTGCCTGGAGTACGTTGTTTGTTGGAGCTCGTTTTAGATATTAAATACTGCTTTTCTAGATGAAAGCATGCTTACTTGATTCTCGCTCATGGCTCTTATACTCTTCTGCAGAGACTTGTAAGTACTATTGATGACGAGCGTAATGATATATTTGTCCATATAGATCGCAAGCAACAGGAACTGCCTCGTCTTCAAGTAAAGCATAGTAGCTTGTTTCTGTTGGACGAGGAACGAGTGTCTGTTTTCTGGGGAGATGTGTCCGTTGTTGCTGCTGAGTTTGCTCTTATGGCTTTCGCTCATAAGCATGGTGATTATGCTTATTATCACTTACTTTCAGGGGTAGATTTACCGCTCAAAAGTCAGAATGCCATTCATGATTTCTTTGAAACTCATCAAGGAAAGGAGTTTATTGGCTTCTATGATGGAGCTGATTTATCAGCAAGCCTAGTCCGTAAAGTGCAACGTTATCATTTATTTGCTCAAGATTTCCGAGGTTCAGGACTAGTGTTTCTAGCTAAACGCATTGTAAGAGCTTGTGCAATACGTATCCAAGAACTTCTAGGCATTAAGCGTCATATAAATATTCGCTTTCGCTAAGGGAACACAGTGGTGGAGCTTGACAGGCTCTCTTATTGAACAGCTGCTTAGCAAGCAAGATGAGATATTATCTCTTTATAAGCACACGTTCTGTGCAGATGAAATAGCTATCCAGACCTACGTGTATAATAGTCCGTTTATGGCGCAGGTATTTGCGCCTGAAGATGAAGCTAAGAGTTCGCTTCGTCATATTGGTTGGCGTGATGGTGCTCTTTACGACTGGACTAGAGCAGACTATGAGGATTTGACGCGAAGTACTGCGCTATTTGCTCGCAAATTTAATGAAGAAGACCCTGACTTCTTGGATAGCATAATAGAATTAAATCATGACAAGTCGTAAGCCTCTTGTATCGGTGATTATCCCGATGTATAATGTAGAAGCAGTCTTGGATACTTGCCTAGATAATCTTCTTCGACAGACTTATCGTCCTCTCGAGGTCTTGATGCTTAATGATGCTTCTACAGACCATACGGCAGAGCGTATAGAAGAAGCTATTCCTCGCCTTGAGGCTGCTGGATTATCGATAAAGGTTTATCATGCTCCACAAAATGGCGGTGTAGCAGTGATGCGCAATAAGGGCTTTGGATTTAGCTGAAGGCGAGTATATCTACTCTTATGATGCCGATGATTATATGGAAGCTAGCCTAATCGAACGTTTGGTTGCAAAAGCCGAAGAGGAAGGTGCCGATATGGTGACATGCGATTGGTTCTTACGCTACGAGGGTAATGATAGACGCATGCAGCAGCCTAAGGTTGAGACTGGTATTCAGCTTTTCGAACAACTTTGCTACGGAACAATGAAGTGGAATGTGTGGTTATTCCTCGTTCGTCGTTCGCTTTTTTTGAAGGTGATGTCCCCTTCGCTACACGCCTCAGGATAATATGGGTGAGGATATGATGATGACCTCGATGCTTAGTCTACGCGCCGAGAAGAGTTGCAACTGTTTCAGAGGCTTTGATATTACTATGTCAAGACTAATAGTGGAGCGCAAACGGCCAATTATCAAGATACCCACTGGGCACAGGTTGCTCGTAATCTTAGCTCTCTCGAGCAGTATATCAGAGCATACTATCCTGCTCAAGCGAGTCTTTTGAATTTCCTTAAACTTAATCTCAAACTCCCTTTGCTTATTTCTTCTAGTTCTAAGGATTACGAGCGTTGGCAGTCATGGTATCCAGAAGCTAATGCTTATGTCATGCAAAATCCGTACTTGCCCATGCGCACAAAGCTGGTTCAGAAGGCTGCGATCTTAGGTTTATGGTGGCTAATATCTCTATACAATAGAGTAGTGATGCAGTGGCTTTACACTCTTCTTTATAAATAACTCGTGATAAGAATATAATACAATATGCCTAGAATAATTCAGATCTTTTATGGTCCTGCTTACAGGGACTTATGATGAGTTTCTACTTTCCATCCAGTTCTTCTAGTTGCTTATCCTGTCTATAACACTAAGATTATGTTAGCGATTTTGAGGAGCTGTAGTACTTTTAATACAGAACTATCCGAACTAAAGACTATAGCTTTTCTCAAAAGGCTTACTTTTCATGCCTCTGATGATAGCAGGGACTATTTTCATTAGTTTGTTTTGTATGCCGTGATTATCAAATGAAACAGAAGACTATTCGTATGCAAGTTATCCCATGTCAGCTATCGTTTGGATAATGTCGGTGCTTATGGGAGCTATTAGTTTTTATCCGTTGGACTCATAAAAGAGTTACGATTGAACTTGTTGTTCGTTATTTAGCTGGAGGAGCAGCTTTTTCATAGTATCCTCTCTCAAGTGATGGACAGAAATGAGTCAGTTAAGATCTTTCATCACTCAATCTTCTTTGTTTCATCAGACTATGGATGAAGATGAGGCGTCTCTATAGTTTTGGTGTTGGTCTTGACCCCATCAGGAGTGCGTTTTGCCGTTATTTTGGTTATGATAGCAGGAGTATTTAACCGCTAAGTAGGGTCGTTCAGAAAGAGTACAGGACTAATTGTATTTTTATATCTTGAGCTTTCGTAATCATATCCATACTTAGGGCAATATCATATCTAGAACGACAACTGTAGGGATGGGCTTTAGGCTTATTTATCTTTTGCAATCTCTACAGGATCTGTATAAGTTCGTAATTTGAAGGTTAGCAAGCTCAAAAAAATTATTCGTGTATTCGGGAGTATGCTTTAGCTCTAGGGTGTTCCTAGTATTGTCTATTATTATAATACAAACTCTTCTTTCCGAGAGCAGAGTAGAGTATGGATTTGAAGGTTTCTTCAGTTTCATGTAGAATCTGGAGAGTTTCAAACTGAGTCTCAACGGATGTAGCTTTGCAACTATGTGGATATGGCTCAGAAGATACTCAGACATGGATAATGGAGTGGTAAGATTGGTTCTCAAAGAGCAGTGATAACTATGACTTATTTTACAGATATTGGTTATTGTCGTTTTGTCTTTTTATTCAGGCTTGATCGGTTTGACACTCTTCTCGATTATACTTCATCTATAATGCGATATCATTTTTCTCGGTACTATCCGCGTTATAAGTACATATTCCTTTTGCTGATTGCTGTAACGTTTATTATTTGGATTAAGGTTGCGACGGATATATTCCAGCTTTATGCGCTCTTCTATGCCTTCACGGATGAGGAAGAATTATATGCTTCCTTGGATGATGAGGAGGAGGAACCTCAAGAGCTTGAACCAATTGAGGAGGAGTCTAATCCTGCACTAATGCCACAAGTCTAATGAAGCGAATAGCCTATTGTATCCCTGCTCTTTATAATTCGGGCGGAATGGAGCGTATTCTCTCTGTTAAGGCAAACTATTTGGCAGAGCGAGGTTATGAAATTCATATAATTACGACAGATCAGATGGGAAGACCTATATTCTTCCCTCTGCATCCGTCTATTCAAACGCATCACTTAGACCTTGATTATGAGGGAAGCAATGGTGGTCCTTTGCATCGTAAGTTGTGGGCTTATCTAACGAATCAACCTAAGCATAAGCGTGCGCTGAAGCGAGCTCTTCAGTCCATAAATCCCGGATATTACGATTTCGATGTTTGGGCATGAAGCGAGCTTTTTGCCTGAGTCTATCCGAAGGTGGTCGCAAGATTTTTGGAGTATCATTTCTCCAAACTTAAGCGTTTGCAGTATGGGCGAACTGGCTTATGGGGCATGATGGACCAATGGCGTACCAAGCAAGATGAGCGCATTGTTCGTCGCTTTGACCGCTTTGTAGTCCTAACCGAGGAGGACAAGGCTCTGTGGGGTGATACGGGTAATATCTTAGTAATTCCAAACCCTAAGCCTTTTGAGAGTGATGAAGTCTCACCCTTAAAGGCTAAGACAATTTTAGCTGCTGGTCGCTATTGTCATCAGAAGAATTTTGAGGCATTGATTTCTATTTGGGCTGAGCTGGCTCCTTCATATCCTGATTGGACGCTCAAAATCTATGGTGATGGTGAGGATAGGGCAAAAGCTAGAGGCACTGGTATCTGACGTTAAATCTTGGCTGACAGTGTTTCCCTTGATGAAGCCAACGAGTGATATGCGCACTGTTTATAAGGAGAGTAGTATATATGCGATGACTTCACGCTATGAGGGGCTACCTATGGTGCTTATTGAGGCGCAGACGATGGGTTTACCTATTGTCTCTTATGCTTGTAAATGTGGACCTAGAGATATTATCTCTTCAGGGGAGAATGGCTTTTCCTTCTAGAGGAGGGTGATGCAGTGGGCTTTTGCTCATGCACTTAAGAGACTTATGGATGATGCAGATTTGCGTGAGCGTATGGGTGCAAATAGCCGTCAGCATTCGGCTGTATATGACTTGCCTTTGTTGATGCAGAAGTGGAAGTCTTTATTTAGTTGATAGGACTGCTCAACAGTTAAAGAAAATATAGGCTGTAGTAGAATGATTCTGCTACAGCCTATGCTTTTTTGCGGAAGGTATGGGATTCGAACCCATGCCACCTATTACAGTGCTAAACGCTTTCCAAGCGTTCCTCTTCAACCACTTGAGTAACCTTCCTTCAAGATATTCTATTAAAAAGGAAGCGAGTAGATTGTTTGCACTTTCTACTCGCTTGTTTTTGCGCTTTCTCTTGGGCTCGAACCAAGGACCCTCTGATTAACAGTCAGATGCTCTAACCGACTGAGCTAAGAAAGCGTTTTTCCTTTGCTTTTTGCTCTGCAAAAGATATAAACTATTTTTTTGAAACTACCAAATGTTTTTGTGCCAGTGGAGTGAAAAAAACTTAGTTCGAGTGAGTTTTTCTTCTGTCCCTACTCTGTTTTTTTGTTTTAACTTTTCACCTAAGAGTATGAGAGATAGATAAGCATTCTGTCTAATGCAATAAGCTACGATAAGCGTAGGTACAAGTGCCATAATTGAACCCAAGGAGTAGAGTGCAAACTCTGTAGATACACGTAGATGAGGTGTATATTGGGCTAGATAATCATGTAGACCTGATAGTCTAGGAATAAAAATAGAAGTGTATAAAATAAATCGGGAGTGACCATTGCCCTAAGAATACAAGCCTTTTTCACTATTTTTATTGGGTGTAGCTGTCGCAGACTCAACACAAAAAAATAAGGAGAGCAAAAGAATGCTAAGGTCATAAGTCTATAAATATGCAGTAATCCATACTCAAGATAAGGTTCACGCATTTGGTAGAAAGAGAAAAACCAGATACACCCTATTAGCACTAGTCCAGATATAGCCCCACTGATTTGAGTCCGTAGGTATGGAATGAGTTTTAACCGTCCGAGAGCATACCCGATGACAAAGTATGGATATAAGCAGTAGCATACGTGTCCGAGGAATAGATAGTATCTCGCTACTCTTGGGGTGAAGATTGGGAATAATATCTGAGAGACAATAGCTGATAATAATCATAAATCCCAAGTGTAGACCTACTTCAAGGAGTCTATTATCTTCGTTCTTCGAAATGCGTAGTCCATAATTGATTATTGCATTCTGAAATCCAAATACGATAAAATAAATAAAAAAAGATTTAGAGTAAACCAATATTGGTTAACAAGAGCCCCTGACAAGTGAAATTGTCCATCATGCCAAATTGTCCATAAGCTGTACCACATGAGAGCAGGGATAATGAGTCTCATCGTCTTATCTTTGAGGTATTTGATCCATCCTATTTGTATAGGTGTTTTTCTGAGCAAAAAGCCAGAAAGAATAATGAATAGAGGCATGTGTACAGCAAGGATAAACTCTGTGACAATACTATATGTTAGAGATGTCTGACTATCTGAGAAGATGTAGATGTGCTCCATCAGTACAAGTATTATCGCAATACCCTTTATCGCATCAAGGCTTAGAAGTCTATCTTTCATATCTGATATTAAGTGAGTGATTTTTGCAAAGATACAATAAGTGCTTGGTTATTGGTAGCTGTTTGTTGGTCTCCCATAAATATAGAAATCAAGTAAGATCTTCTGAGGAATTCCGAATGATAGTTTTTGCGGGTAGCTACAAGAGTGGGTGTGTTGATAGATGATTGTATTAATTCTTCCTATTCTGCAAAACCTCAGCGAAGTCTGTACAAACTACGGCTGAAGTTTGTACAGACTACATGTGTAGTCTGCACAGACCTCACCGAGTGCTACACTTAGGTGTGTGTAAGCATAGAAACTAGTGTGACGTACTGACCAAAATAATTACGCGTACTCACTGAAATAAGTGCGTGTACTCACTAAAGTATTTACGTGTACTTATACAGGTAAGTATGATATGCCCCCAAAAAGTTAGACAAAAAACATTTTGGGTTTTCTTATGAGTATTAAAAAAAGAAAGAAGAACACTTTATCAGATTTGCTCAGGTATATGCATCTTCTAGATGCTGGTTATGCTTTGAGCATATCAGTGCTACCTACGGGATTCATGCGAGCACATCTAAAAAGTCTTACGTTCAAAATACCTACAACAGGGTCCAGTAGGCTTGGAAAAAGGTAAATCTATCAAGGCAGATTTTTGCGTTAAGGAAACACATCGTCCTTGAAGTTGAGAAAAAGCACTTACCTTTACATGTAGCCTCGTTAAAGTTTGGAGCGGCTCCTCAAACCATCTGTAGATGGTTAAAAGCATATCGCGAGGAAGGATTGTCCGCTCTAGGCGAGATCTAAAAAAAGCGAGACAAAGTAGCAAGCATGGGTAGACATAAAAAGAATAGTAAGCCTCTCAGTGAGTTGGAGAAACTTCAGAAAGAAATACAGGAACTCAAGACAGAGAACGCTTTGCTAAAAAGTGAGAGCCTTAGTAGAGGAAAGAAATGCCCGTCTAAGAGCGATTGGGCAGGTGCCATCGAAGAACTAAGGCAGGCAGGACATGCTCTTAAGTATATGCTTGAGAAGAATTGGCATGGCACGTTCAGTATTCTATTACCACCTAACGCGTCTCAACAAAGCAGATAGCTATAACTTTGTTAGAGAGCGGATAAGCTCCATATATAACGAAAAATAAGGGAAGATATGGCTACAGAAGAATCTGTTATGTATTGCGCGGTGAAGGAATAGAAATCAACCACAAGACTGTACTGAAACTTATGCAGCAACTGGGTATAAGTGCAACGCATAAAAAGCGTCACTATCGCTCCTATAAAGGTGAAGTGGGTAGAATAGCTCCCAATGTGATTGCCAGAAACTTTAAGGCATCAGCACCCAACCAGAAATGGACAACAGATGTCACGCAAGTCTGCATACAGGGAGTCAAGACCTATCTATCTCCCGTAATGGATATGTTTAACGGTGAAATCATTGCATACACCATATCCAGAAGTCCGAACTTGCAAATGGCTATTGATATGCTTAGAGCTGCATTTAGGAAACAGCCTCCAATTAATGGGCTGATTATGCACTCTGACCAGGGATGGCATTATCAGCACGGCAGGTATCAGAAGATGCTCAAAGATAAAGGGATTGTACAGAGCATGTCTAGGAAGGGAAATTGCTTGGATAACTCTATGATGGAGAATTTCTTTGGACTAATGAAGAATGAGCTGCTCTATGTAAACCATTATGACTCTATTGAGGAGTTTGAGAAGGAGCTCAAGCAATATATCTGGTGGTACAACAATAAAAGAATAAAACTGAGATTAAAAGGAATGAGCCCAGTACAATACCGTGCTCAATACTATAAAGAATTGAACAAGAACATTTAATTTAATGTCCAACTTTTGGGGGGCATATCAGTACGACGTACTCACTGAAGTATTTATGTGTAAGTACTCACACGTTTATGCGTGCTTATTGTGTGTACGTATAATTACAGAATTTTGTTATTTCAAAATTTGATATGGAACGCTGTATCGCTTTTATCTTTGGGAGATATATGTCGCAAGAAAATTGTACATTTGATAGGAAAACGGGTTACTAGAATATTAACCAACGAAAGATTTATGGCAAAAGTACGAGGAACAATCGAGGTAGACGTACAGAGATGCAAAGGTTGTAATCTCTGTGTCGTGGCGTGTCCGACTAAGGTCCTAGAGCTACACCCTACGGAGGTGAACGACAAGAGCTACCATTACACGCGCCTCAAAAATTTGGATGACTGTATCGGCTGTGCTAGCTGTGGTATGGTCTGCCCTGATGGGGTAATTACAGTCTATAAGGTTAAACTCCCCTAAACAAAGAAATCTATGGCAGAAGAAATAAAACTGATGAAGGGTAATGAGGCTATCGCCCATGCGGCTATTCGCTATGGTGTTGATGGCTATTTCGGTTACCCCATAACCCCTCAGAGCGAAATCCTAGAGACACTCATGGAGCTACGCCCTCAGCAAACGACAGGTATGGTAGTGCTACAAGCCGAAAGCGAAGTGGCAGCTATCAATATGGTTTATGGTGGTGCAGGCTGTGGTAAGAAGGTGATGACTTCGTCTTCTAGCCCCGGTATGAGCCTCAAGCAAGAGGGATTAGCTACATTGCAGGAGCTGAGCTCCCTTGTTTGCTGATCAATGTCATGCGAGGAGGTCCCGGTCTAGGGAACTATTCAGCCTAGTCAGGCCGATTATTTTTCAGACCGTTAAGGGTGGTGGTCATGGCGATTATCGCTTGATAACACTAGCTCCTAATTCGGTTCAGGAGATGGCAGACTTCGTGGGCTTAGGCTTTGATCTAGCTTTTAAATACAACAATCCGGCTATTATCCTTGCGGATGGTATTATCGGTCAGATGATGGAGAAGGTGCGCCTACCAGAGCAACGCCCACGCCGTACGGAAGAAGAGATTAGAGAGGAGTGCCCTTGGGCTACGCTCGGTCGCAAGGGCGGTCGCAAGCCTAATGTCATCACTTCTCTTGAGCTAGAGAGTGCTGTCATGGAGCAACGCAACAATAAGTTCCAAGAGAAGTATCGCAATATCGAAGAGCATGAAGTGCGCTACGAAACCATTCAAACGGAGGATGCAGATTATGTTCTTGTAGCCTTTGGTTCGGCTAGCCGTATGTGTCAGAAGGCGGTAGAGATTGCACGCAGTCAGGGGCTAAAGGTTGGGCTCCTTCGTCCCAATCACCTTGTGGCCTTTTCCCTTCTCGTAAGTTGGCCGAGCTAGCCACTCACGCTAAGGGCTTCTTTGTGCCTGAGCTCAATGCTGGTCAGATGGTTGAAGATGTGCGCCTAGCTATCAATGGTAAGGTGCCCGTAGAGCATTATGGCTGTCTTGGCGGTATGCTCTTCTCTCCCAAATGAAATCTTAGAGAACCTAAAGAAAGACATTTGGCATCAATTAAGCGTATGAACCAGTCAAGTACACGCTCTTCAGCACTTATTGACCTGATTTTTGGTCATACTCTTTCTACTGCTTAGCAGCCACAAGTGTGGTTACCTTTCCTATGCTGTCGTGCAGAGTCGCCTAGATTATTCATTTACTTTGGTATAGCGGCTGTGGGTGTGCGTATTGTACATTATGTAAAGAGATTCTTCTTTACTCAGAATTAAAAAGACGATTAGACTTTATGGATATTAAGTCAATTATTAAACCAGAAAAATCTGGTATATAAAAGACCCGAACTGATGAACGATGTGATGATGCACTATTGCCCTGGTTGTAGCCACGGCGTCGTGCATAAACTCGTTGCAGAGGTTGTTGCGGATATGGGTATGCAAGAAGATACTATTGGTGTTGCGCCAGTTGGTTGTGCTGTCTTCGCATACAAGTTTATTGATGTCGATTGGCAGGAGGCGGCTCATGGTCGTGCGCCTGCACTAGCGACAGCTATCAAGCGTCTTAACCCGGATAAAATGGTATTTACTTATCAAGGGTGATGGTGACCTTGCGGCTATCGGTACAGCCGAAACGATACATGCCTGCAATAGAGGTGAAAATATCGTAATCATCTTTATCAACAATGGTATCTATGGTATGACGGGCGGACAGATGGCTCCGACCACGCTTCCTCAGATGAAGACAGCGACGTCGCCTGATGGTCGTGATGTAGAGACGCAGGGACACCCCGCTCAAGATGAGCAATTTGCTTGCCGTACTTGATGGTACTTGCTACGTTACACGCCAGTCTGTACACACAGTGGCGGCTATTCGCAAGTGCAAGAAGGCCATTGAGAAAGGCTTTCCGTAACTCTATGGCTCGTAAAGGGAACCAGCGTTGTAGAGGTTGTTTCTACATGTAACTCAGGGTTGGAAGATGTCTCCTGTAGATGCAAATAAGTGGATGGAGGAACACATGTTCCCAACATATCCTATCGGAGACCTTAAAGATATTTAATCACGTAACTTTCATATTAAATATATGACTTACGAAATCATTATAGCTAGGCTTTGGTGGGCAGGGTGTACTCTCTATGGGTAAAAATCCTAGCCTATTCAGGTCTGATGGAAGAGAAGGAAGTTAGTTGGATGCCTTCCTATGGTCCAGAGCAGAGAGGTGGTACCTCCAATGTAACAGTAATCGTTAGTGATGAGCAGGTGAGTAGCCCTGTGGTTAATGATTATGACATCGTCGTAGCCCTTAACCAGCCATCATTAGATAAGTTTGCTTCTCACGTAAAGCCGGGTGGCGTCTTGCTCTATGACAGCAATGGTGTTCACTACGGAAACCCTCGTACAGATATAGACATCTATGAAGTAGATGCTACCAACGAGGCTACTCGTATGGGCAATAGCAAGGTATTCAATATGCTTATCCTTGGCGCTCTTCTGTAAAACGAGAACAATACTCCACCTAGATAGTATTAAGAAGGGTCTAGAGAAATCTTTACCTGAGCGTCATCATAAACTCATCCCTATGAATATGGAGGCGCTCCAGCGTGGGGCAGAACTTCTCAAGAAACATTAGTCGCAGGCTTGCGTATCGTCCTCTCGGTGCGTTCCGCCCTGTGTTGTCTTTTAATGGTTAATCAAACATGATGAAAGGATTTTTTAAGAAAATGGCTCTTGGTCGTTGCCCTTCTTGGTGCAACGGTAGGGCAGGCTTATGCCGATAAGGGCATGTGGCTCCTGAACGAATTGACGAAGGAGAACCTTGCTAAGATGAAGGAATTAGGCTTTCAGCTTACGTCTGAACAGCTTTATAGCCTGAGCAAGCCTAGTGTCGCTAGTTCGGTCGTTATCTTCGGTCACGGTTGTACGGGCGTTACGGTGAGTGGTAGCGGTCTCATAATGACTAATCACCACTGTGGCTTCGATGCTATTCAGAAGACTAGTACTGTAGATCACGACTATCTCCGTGATGGCTTCGTGTCTCAGTCTACGAAGGAAGAGCTCCCTATTGAGGGCTTGGAAGTACGTTATCTCGCAGGTATGCAAGATGTAACGGCTCAAGTACTCGCTAAGGTTAAGAAGGCTAAAGATGAGATGGAGCGCATGAGTCAGCTTCAAATGGCTCTTCTTGAAATCCGTGCTAGCCTAGAGAAGAAGTTGGCTAAGAACCAAGAGGTAACGATCGTGCCTTACTATGCTGGTAATAAGTTCTATGCTGTAACTTACAATGTCTTCAAGGACGTGCGTATGGTCTTTTGCTCCACCTAGTAGTATCGGTAAAGTTTGGTGGCGATACGGACAACTGGATGTGGCCTCGTCATACGGGCGACTTCTCAGTCTTCCGTGTTTATGCAGATAAGGATAATAAGCCTGCGACGTACAGCAAGGACAATGTCCCTTATCAGCCCAAGCACTTCGCTGAAGTCTCTACGCAGGGCATCAAGGAAGGCGATTATGCGATGACCATTGGTTTCCCTGGCTCTACTTCTCGCTATATCCCATCTTGGGGTGTGCAGAACCGTATGGACAATGAAAACTCAGCGCGTATAGAAGTGCGTGGAGCTAAGCAAGCTATATGGCGTAAGTTTATGGACGCTGACCAAGCTACTCGCATCAAGTACGCATCTAAGTATGCTCGCAGCTCAAACTACTGGAAGAACTCTATCGGCATGAACAAGGCTCTTGTTAAGCTCGGCGTTATTGAGCGTAAGCAAGAAGAAGAACGTGCATTCGCTTCTTGGGCTGCTAAGCAGAGTAATAAGGAGTACAAGAATGTGCTTAAGGAGCTAGAGGATGCGTATAAGAGTTCGGGTGAGGTTACACGCCGCTATATGTACACAGCTGAAGTCCTTCAAGGTTCAGAAGCTCTAGCTCAAGCTGTTGCCCTAGGTCGTACGATTGGTGTTAATAAGGCTGATGTCCTAGAAGGGGTTAAGGAGTTCTATAAGGATTACGACCCCGGTCTAGATAGAGTAACTATTCCTGTTCTTCTTGACATCTTGCGTAAGAAACTTAACAGTGCAGAGGTCAATCAGATTTTTGCGACGATTGATAAGGAGTATGGAGGTTCGACAGTAGCTTATGTGGATATGATGTTCTCTAAGAGTATCATTCCTTACGAAGCTAAGGTTGTTGATGCCATTGAGAAGGGAACACTTCTTAAGGAGCTTGCGAATGACCCAGCTTATAAGCTTGGTTCGGCTATCGTTAAGGTACTTATGGACTTGCGTGCTGAACGTCAGTCTGCACAACTCAATATTGAGAGAGGTAATAGAATTTATTTCGCAGGCCGCCAAGAGATGGACCCTCGTCGTCCTATGCCAAGTGATGCAAACTTCACTATGCGTATGAGCTATGGTTCTGTTAAGGGTTATAAGCCAAGTGATGCTGTTAGTTACAACTATTACACCACTACAGACGGTATCCTAGAGAAGACAAAAGCTTGGTAATCCTGATTACTTCTTGCAGCCCGAAATCGTAAAGCTCTTTGAGCGTGGCGATTGGGGACGTTGGGCAGACCCTAGTAGCAAGAAGTTGCAAGTGGCTTTTCCTCTCAACAAACGATATTACAGGTGGTAACTCTGGTAGCCCTGTATTCGATAAGAATGGTCGTGTGATTGGTCTTGCTTTTGATGGTAACTGGGAAGCCATGAGTGGCGATATTGAGTTTGAGCCAGACTTGCAACGTACTATCTCGGTAGATATTCGCTATGTCCTCTATGTGATTGACAAGTGGGGTAAGTGTCCTCGCCTTGTTCAAGAGCTACGCTTGAAGTAAAAGCGATATTTATTTTAATTACAGAGGCTGTGTCAAGATTAAGTCTTGGCACAGCCTTTTTATTTGGATTGAAAGGCGGAAGGGATGGATTTTTGGAGACCGTGCAACGCTCTTGGGGGTAACTCGCTAGCGTCTAATGATTATCTGTATCTTTATGCTATCTTTGCTTATAGAGAACAACTAATAACAACGATAGCATGAAACAGAGCAAGTATTACCCTTGGGTCGTTGTCGGCTTACTATGGGTCGTGGCACTACTTAACTACATGGACCGTCAGATGCTCTCCACGATGAAGGAGGCCATGAGTCACAGTATACCTGAGCTAGAGAAGGCTGAGACTTTTGGTAATCTGATGGCTGCTTTTATGTGGATATACGGATTGATGAGCCCTTTTGCTGGGGCTATCGCTGACCGCATGAACCGCAAATGGCTCATCGTGGCAAGTCTCTTTGTCTGGTCTAGCGTAACTCTTCTAATGGGCTTTACGCACGACTTCAGCACGCTCTACATCTTGCGTATGGTTATGGGGCTAAGCGAAGCGATGTATATTCCTGCTGCCCTTGCTCTGATTGCAGACTTCCATACGGGTAAAAGTCGCTCGCTTGCTATCGGTGTTCACATGACCGGTCTTTATGTTGGTCAGGCTTTAGGTGGATTCGGAGCTATGCTCTCTCATCATCTAAGCTGGGAGAACACATTCATTTACTTCGGTCTTTTTGGTGCTTTGTATGCGCTCGTGCTTGCGACCTTCTTGCACGAAACCGATGCACAACTTGAACGGATTAAGAATGGTGCTAAAAACAAATGAAAGCCAATCTAATGGTCTGAATAATGTTGTGCAGAGCTTCGGTAAAAATACTTTCGTCTGTTCCTTTCTGGGGTATGCTCATCTTCTTTACCGCAACGAGCTTTACCCGGTTGGGCAACAAAGAACTGGTTGCCAACGCTCTTTGAACAGAACTTACACCTCAATATGCAGGTCGCTGGTCCTATCTCTACAGCGACGATTGCGCTCTCTAGCTTCATTGGCGTCTTTGTCGGTGGTGCTATTAGTGACCGCTGGGTGAGAACTAATGTTAAGGGACGTGTGTACACCTCTGCGATGGGGACTCGGTATGATGGCTCCTGCACTAGCTTTCTTGGGCTTTGGCTCGTCTTACTGGTCGGTGATTGGTGGAGGCTTCCTCTTTGGCTTCGGTCTAGGCTTCTTTGATACGAATAATATGCCTATCCTATGTCAATTCTTCTCGTCACGCTATCGCTCTACCGCCTATGGTGTGATGAATATGAGCGGTGTAATCGCAGGTGGTTACATTACTAAGATGCTGGGTAAGAGTACCGATGCTGGTAATCTAGGCAGAGACTTCGGGGTAATGGCTGTTGTTATCCTCGTCGTTGTATTCATTCAAATCCTCATCTTGAAACCTAAGACGGACAATATGGTCGAGTCTATGGAGGCTTAATTCCTTGAGAACATAAACAAACTTATATCATTAAATAACCACAAATGGAAAAAGATTATTGGGCTTATCGATGCCCCATTTACTCCTTTTGATAAGGATGGTAACGTTAATCTACAACCAATCCCTGAGTATTGCGCCCTACTTGTGCGTAGCGGTCTTAAGGGTGTATTTATCAATGGCTCATCGGGTGAAGGCTATATGCTTAGCGAAGAAGAGCGCATGCAGATTGCTGAAGAGTGGGTGCGTGTAGCACCTCAAGGCTTCAAGGTAATCGTGCATGTAGGTAGCACAAGCCTAACAAGTAGTGCTCGCCTAGCTGCTCACGCTGAGAAGATTGGTGCTTGGGGTATCGGTGCTATGGCTACGCCATTCCCAAAGATTGGTAGCATCGAACAGCTCGTTCAGTACATCGAACCAATGGCTGCTGCCGCTCCATCATTGCCATTCTACTACTATCATATCCCTGTATTCAATGGCGCATACCTATCTATGCTTGACCTTTTGAAGGCTGTTGATGGTCGTATTCCTAACTTCGCAGGGTATTAAGTACACTTACGAAGCTCTCTACGAATACAACCAATGTATGCTCTATAAGGATGGTAAGTACGATATGCTCCACGGCCAAGATGAAACTATCCTCTCGGCTCTAGTTATGGGTGGTGCTCAAGGTGGTATCGGTGGTACAACGAACTATAATGCGCTTGTACTCAATGGCATTATCGAAGCTTGGAAGGCAGGCGACATCGCTAAGGCTCGTGAGCTTCAGAACTATGCTCAGGCTGTCATCAATGTGATTGCTAAGTATCGTGGTAATATCTGTGCAGGTAAGCGCATCATGAAGCTCATCGGTCTTGACCTTGGTCCTAACCGTAAGCCATTTATGAATATTACAGATGCTGAAGAAGCTCAAATCAAGGCTGAACTAGAAGCTATAGACTTCTTCAATCGTTGCAACAAATAAGACTACGGCATAGTCTATAGATTAGTTCGTAAGGATTGGGTTTTAGTCCTATTCTTACGAACTTCTTTTTTTGTTGTCTTCTAGTATTCTTGAGATAAGAAATCCCCACTAGAGAACTGCTCTAGTGGGGATTTCTTATATGTCATTGAGAGGTATTAGGCGATGCGTATGCTCTTGCCTACCTTAAGTTTGCTGGACTCTAGCCCATTGAGTTGTTGCAATTTGGCTACCGTTGTTCCAAAGCGTTTGGCTAAAGAGTGAAGCGTGTCACCTTTCTTAATCTTGTGCACTTGAGGAGCTGCATCCGAAGGGCTATCGCTCTTGGTTACACTTGCTCTCTGAGCGTACACTGGGCGACGCGATGCGTGTCCGTGTTCGCTCTTGTAGAATGTGAACTTATCGAGCCTTGGTGCTCCTAAGATGAGGTCGAAAAAAAGGTCAGATGGGTTCAGTGGTATGCCCATGAAAGCGAGCTTCGAAGTGTAGGTGAGGACCTGTCGAGCGTCCTGTCGAGCCTCCAAGACCGATAGGGTCACCAGCACGCACCACTGTACCCTCCGTTACGATGCGGCGGCTTAGGTGTCCGTACACAGTTTCTAGTCCGTTAGGGTGGCGGATAACAACGTAGTTACCATAACCACCGCCTTCGTATGATGCTATGCGTACTTTGCCCGAGAAGGCTGCTTTGACTGTGTCTCCAACGCTTAGAGCCATGTCTGTACCATAGTGATTGCGCCCGAATGCAGCACGATAACCGAAGTTACTTGTAATCTGTCTGCGTTCGATAGGCATAAAGAAGCCATCTAGGTTGATCTCGTACGAATTGGGAATGTTCGCACTCATACCCGCAAACGGATTAACGCGAGATGTCCATGAGTCGTCACCATAAAGCTCTTCACTTGGAGCTTGTAAGTTTGCTTGCTCGAGTTCTTTCTTTAACTCCATGTCACGCAAGCGACGATGAGTAGAGATTTTCTTTTTGATTTCGAGCCTATCGGCTAGAAGTCCATGTTCACCGGAATGGCTGTCGGCAGAGGTATGAGCCGTTGTAGGTGCTTTGCGTGTCTCTTTGCTTTGTGCAAAGGCATCATTACCACCCCCAATAAAGGGTGTACTGAAGCCCAAACACAGAGATGCGCATAGCACGAGTAGGGTTTCCTTTGTCATCAGTTACTCTGTTATATGATTTATAAAAATAGATAGATTTCGCTCAATCTATACACACTATAAACGCTATGAATTAGCGAATATTGTCCGTATTGGCAGAAATAAAAATTTCATACCAATATTGCAAAGATAAGGATAATATTGATTAAATGCAAAACACACACACAGGATAAACGCATCTAAATCAGAGTATCGCTGCAGGGCTCATGTCACCACCAATCATTACTTTGTTGTTTTGATGAGCTGCTCGTGTAATATAAGTTACACCCCTTTTTGAGCGGACTGTGTAAATTTGTCGCAAATTTATCACTAAAAACGGAATTACATGGATAATCAAATGTTTTGCTTCCAATGTCAGGAAGCAAGTAAGGGTGTAGGCTGTACAATCAAGGGTGTGTGCGGTAAGGAAGCATCTACTGCAATGTATCTTGACCTACTTAAGTTCGTGGCTAAGGGCATTTCAATCGTAACGACAGTTTTTCCGCGCTCAAGGCGAAGCCGTAAGCAAGGAAGCTAACCACTGGGTAACAACAGCTCTATTTACAGCAATCACAAACGCTAACTTTGATGATGAAGCCATTAAGGAGCGTATAGGTGCAGGTATTGTACTACGCAATAAACTTATTCAAGAGGCTCAAAGCAAAGGTATTGAACTTCCTCAAGTAGAAGCAATCACTTGGGCTGGAGCAGAAGAAACTTATGCTGAGCAAGCTAAGAAGGTGGGTGTTCTTAGTGAAGCACATGAAGACCTACGTTCGCTTAAGGAGTTAGTTATTAACGGACTTATGGGTATGGCTGCTTACCTTGACCATGCTGATCGACTCGGTTTCGAAGATGAAGCTTGCCACGCATTTACACAGGAAGCACTTAGCGATATTACGGTTAAGAGCCTTGGCGCAGACGAACTGACAGCTCTTGTTATGAAGACTGGTGAGTTCGGTGTACATGCTATGGCTTTGCTTGATAAGGCTAACACTACTAAGTATGGTCACCCAGAGATGACTAAGGTTAATATCGGCGTTGGTACTCGTCCGGGTATCCTTATTAGCGGTCATGACCTGCACGATATGGAAGACCTCCTCAAGCAGACAGAAGGTACTGGCGTAGATGTTTATACGCATAGTGAGATGTTGCCAGCCCACTACTATCCTGCCTTTAAGAAGTATAAGCACTTCGTTGGTAACTATGGTAATGCTTGGTGGCAACAGCGTGAAGAGTTTACTTCTTTCAATGGTCCTATCGTCTTCACAACTAACTGTATCGTCCCTCCGCTCAAGACTTCTACATACAAGGACCGTATGTTCACAAGTAACGCTACGGGCTATCCCCGGCTGTAAGTACATTCCTACAGATAGCGAAGGGCATAAGGATTATAGCGAGGTAATCGCACTAGCAAAGACTTGCCAAGCTCCTACTGAAATTGAGAAAGGGTGAGATCATTGGTGGATTTGCACACAATCAGGTATTCCAGCTTGCGGATAAGGTCGTTGAAGCTGTTAAGAGCGGTGCTATCCGTCAGTTCATCGTGATGAGTGGTTGCGATGGTCGTATGAAGAGCCGTGATTACTATACAGAGTTTGCAAAGGCGCTTCCTAAGGATATGGTTATTCTTACTTCGGGTTGTGCTAAGTACCGCTACAATAAGTTGGCTCTAGGCGATATCAATGGTATCCCTCGTGTGCTTGATGCTGGTCAATGTAATGACAGCTATTCTCTTGCGGTGATTGCGCTCAAGCTCAAGGAAATCTTCCAGCTTAACGACATCAACGAACTGCCTATTACTTATAATATCGCATGGTATGAGCAGAAGGCTGTTATCGTATTGCTCGCCCTCCTTTATCTAGGCGTTAAGAATATACACCTCGGTCCAACGCTTCCAGCGTTCGTTTCTCCAGGTGTTGCTAAGGTGCTCATTGAGAACTTCGGTATTAGTGGCATCGGCACAGTAGAGGCAGACCTTAAGAAGTTTGGCTTTGTAGGCTAATTACTTCGTGGGACTCACGGTCTCACTTTTTATAGACTCCGTAAGGAGCGGTACAGTTAAAGATGGATATTGTCATTTGCTGTATCGCTCTTTGCGGAGCTTTTTTGTGCATTTTGAAATAGTGGTTTAATGCAAGGATTGAAGTGAGTACGTCGTACTTACTTGAGTGTTTACGTGTACTTACTGAAATGAGTACACGTACTTATTTTAGTGAGTGCGCGTACTTATTTCAGTGAGTACACGTATTTATTTTAGTGAGTGCGCGTACTTAAATTTGTAAGTACGTAGTACTTTCTGGAGACTTCAGCTGAAGTCTGTACAAACTACACGTGTAGTCTGCTTCAAACTTCAGCCGTAGTCTGCACAGACTTCGCTGAGGTTTTGAGAATAGGAAACGCACGTTCCATTCTTACTTTCATTTATTTAGATATTTGAGTATCCCAATACAGGTAGATAATTGCTATTGTGTGTTTGTGCAATAATTATAAATTAGGGACAATAAAATCATTCCATAATCAAAAGAACCCTGAAGTGTACCAAGGGCGAGAAATGGTGCCCTACCTTTGTGCTTGTAGCAGGTAAGCAAGTAGGACTATTGCTTCTAGCTTCTTATCCGCTTGAGACCGTTGCACGGTCTCCAAAAGGGCAAGTAAAACATGTCTTTGAGGGCTTTGCAGAATGCGGTAATCGCAAGGCATCGAGACTGAGGGCGCAGGGAGTTTACTCATGTAAATGACCAAGCCTGAATGTCGAAGATAACGCAGCGAGTGCCGTATTATGCAATGGTCTCTGGTTACGCTAAGTTTTTATTATATCACATTTATTAAAAGCAGAAGTGTATGAAAGCACAAGACATTCGCTATCTCGTCATTCATTGCAGTGCGACGAGATGCAACCGCCCTTACAGCCTTGCTCAGATGGATAGAGACCATCGCGCACGTGGTTTTGCAGGCATAGGCTATCATTATTACATCAGACTTAATGGGGATATATGTGCCTTGCGAGCCCGTGATGAGGTGGGAGCCCACGTTCGGGGCTACAATCGGATAAGCCTAGGTATTTGCTATGAAGGCGGTCTTAATGAGCGTGGGCATGCCGAGGACACACGTACATCCCTGAGCAGAAAGCAAGCCTTATTAAACTCCTTAAATGGTTACACGGCTTCTATCCCCAAGCGAAAATTGTAGGGCATAGGGATTTGAGTCCGGATAAGAATGGTGATGGCAAGATTGATACCCATGAATGGGTAAAATTATGCCCTTGCTTCGATGCCAGCCGTGAGTATGCGTATATAGAAGAAGGGCAAAAGGAGGTGTGTGATGACTAGTAATGTGCCTCAGCAACCACAGAGGAGCCAAGTACAGCTCATTATGGCTGTCGTGCTCAGCGTATGCGGTCTTATCCTTATGGGGAGCTAGTTTCGCTGTACCACCTGTAGGCGAAATCAGTTCAAGTGTTCTTATAGCCTATGGCGAGGTCATGACCTTCTCGGGTGCGCTCTTTGGCATAGATTATCATGCTAGGCGGACGCTCTAAAGGTGCACGGCACTCACAGCGTGAGTATTGGGTACTTGCGTTGGGGTTGTGCCGCCCCTTTGGGGCTCAATAAATATGTTTCAATGATTAACCCAGGGCTTGCGCGCCCTGGGCTATGCAGTATCGCCCTAGGGAGTATCTTATCGAGTTGTCATGGAAGCTGATGTCGCCTATCGGAGGTTACTAATCGAATGAAGCCCAGTAATCTTTTTACGTAACCTCTAGTCTTGTTGCAAGGCTTGAATGATGGCGGATAACTCGGTAAACCAGTCCGGATTAAAGGGGTTAATTTGCATAATATGTAGATTAACCTCTTTCCGTATATAGTCAGTACTCTTAGAGTTCGCTCCAAACTCTTTCTGAAAGAACATCGTACTCGCGTGGTCCTGCTGAGCTTGGAGCACAAGACTGCCCAAATGGTTGATTGTAGGCTCTTTGCCATTCTGCTCAATGACTAACTGCTTGAGCTGATGTTCCTCAGCGAAGTAAGCTAGTGAAGGATGATAGATGACAAAACTCTTAGACGCAAAGGGGCGAGCCTTAGCAATCTTGCGTAGAGAGTCTATCTTTTGAGAGATTTCATTGCTCCCAGCTGTAAAATCTTCATTGGGAAGAAGCGCTTTAAGCCCCCTATGTATATTGCGGCTCATCGTCTCGATGCCGACAATGCTCATCCAGTAGTGTGGGTCACTGGCGTGTACAGAGCCATCGTTGTGCATGTGCTCTTGATTGTGCAGAGGCATAAGACCGCTATCTAGGCGCACAAGTTGCAAGTCGGGGTTTAGCTCCTTGATGCGCGAGAGCCAGCTCTGCTCAAAGCCTAAGTCTCCGACATAGAACCAAGCCTGAGCACGTGTCAGTTGGCTCATATCCTGCATAGATGGTTCGTAAGTCTCAGGTGTAGCTCCGTCGGGAAGGAGGGTAAGTACTTCGACCCGTTCGCCTGCAAGCGTCTTGATAATCCCAGCCGTAGGCAGTATCGTTACCGCAATAATAGGCTTATCGCTGGCTTGTCGCTTATGGCCTGAGCAGGCCATAACGAGGCATAGCATAATCAATATAAGGGGGTATTTGATTATATTCTTCATATCTATTGAGAACCCTCAAGTAGAGGGTTGTCTGAAAACGACCTTTACTTGAGGGAGTGCTTTAGTTAGATGATTACTTTTTTTCGGGACTTAGCCCTAGTTTGTGGGCTTCCTCAAGCATAAGCGTATAAGCAGGCTCGTACTCGTTGGGTATTAGTCCGTCAAGGATAGCATTCTTAATCGTTTCCTTGATGAGTCCGACCTCGTGGCAAGGGCCTATTCCGAAAGTCTCCATAATGAGCAGTCCGTCTATAGGGAGGTTGGAAATTACGAATGCGGTCTTTCTCTTCAATGTCTTTCAGCTTCTTGCGTACAAGTACATAATTATCTAGATACTTTGCGTACTCGTTGCGGATTTTTTTACTTGTAATATCGGCTTCAACAAGCATCATAAGGTCTTCAAGGTCGTCGCCAGCATCGAAGAGTAATCGGCGTACAGCAGAGTCGGTTACACCCTCGTCCACAAGAGCCGCAGGGCGCATATGTAGTTCTACGAGCTTACGCACGTATTTCAGTTTGCCGTCAAGAGGTAGCTTCAGACGCTTTGAAAATCTTGTGTAGCATCTTCGCTCCGATATATTCGTGATTGTGGAAAGTCCAGCCTAGGCGAGCATCGTACTTCTTGGTACGAGGTTTTCCCAATATCGTGTACTAGTGCAGACCAAAGCAACCAGAGGTCATTGTCTTCTAGGGGGCGTGTCGCACGGATAGCCTTAGCAAGATTGTCTACAACCTTATAAGTGTGTGTCAGATTATCCTTGTGCCCTATGCCGTCACGAGTATCTGCACCCTTGAGAGCAAGCAGTTCGGGGAAGACTAGCTCCATAAGACCAGAGAGCTCAAAGAGCTCTAAGCCTATGGAGGGTTTGGGTGAGAGGAGTATTTTATTTAACTCGGTAATAATACGCTCACCGCTGATAATCTCTATTCTATGCGCATTACGAGCGATGGCCGCAAAGGTATCGGGCTGTATGAAGAAGCCTAATTGACTAGCGAAGCGTATGGCACGCATCATACGCAAGGGGTCATCGCTGAAGGTTATATCGGGGTCAAGTGGAGTACGGATAGTTAGATTATCCATATCCTTGAGTCCATCGAAAGGGTCAAGGAGTTCGCCGAAGCGGTCTTTATTAAGACAGATAGCGAGTGCATTGATGGTAAAGTCTCTACGCTCTTGGTCTTCTTGAAGCGAACCATCTTCGACAACAGGTTTACGGCTGTCCGGGCTATAGCTCTCACGTCTAGCACCGACAAACTCAATCTCTGTGCCTTTGTACTTCACTTGAGCCGTGCCAAAGCGTGCAAAAAAACAGATAGGTGAGAGCCTTTTAGACGCTTAGCGACAGCCTCGGCAAGTTCGATGCCACGACCAACGGAAACGACATCAATATCTTTGCTCGGACGAGCAAAGGAGAAAGGTCGCGAACAAATCCGCCAACGACATAGGTTTCAAGACCTAGTTCGTCCGCAGTTTCGCCTATCAGGTGGAAGAGAGGCTTATCTATTTTTTTGATAAATATAATCTTCTACAATCATCTGTACGTGTTATGCCGATGGGGCGGTATCTCGCAGTATCTTAAAAAGGGATTGTGCCTAAAATAAATCTAGACACAGTCCCTCAAAACATAAATCTTTTACTTAGTGAAGTGTAGGATATGCCCCATACGCTCTTTCTTCGTCTGCATATAGCGGGCATTATGCTCATTAGGCTCAACTTCTACTGGTACAATCTCGGTGATTTCTAGTCCGTAAGCCTCTAGACCAACACGCTTAATAGGGTTGTTAGTCATAAGGCGCATACGGCTGATGCCAAGCTCGCGTAGGATATTAGCCCCTACACCATAATCACGTTCGTCAGCATTGTGTCCGAGATGAATGTTTGCATCTACGGTATCAAGTCCGTTCTCTTGTAGTTTGTAAGCCTTGATTTTATCCATCAAGCCGATACCACGACCTTCTTGATTGAGGTAGACTACGACCCCGCGCCCTTCACGTTCAATTATTTGCATAGCCTTGTGGAGCTGTTCGCCACATTCGCAACGCTGGCTACCGAAGATGTCGCCTGTCATACAGCTAGAGTGTACACGCACAAGGACATCATCGCCATTGGTGATGTCGCCTTTGAAGAGTGCGATATGCTCAAGTCCATTAGACTTTTTGCTTAAAAGGGGATTAGTCTGAATGTACCCCATTCTGTAGGCATAGAGACTTCTTCTCCTCGCTCGATGATGCTCTCTGTCTTGAGGCGGTAAGCGATGAGGTCTTTAATAGAAATGATTTTCATTGACCACTGCTTAGCGACCTCCATAAGTTGAGGTAGGCGAGCCATTGTGCCATCTTCATTGATAATCTCAATGAGGGCAGCGGCAGGCTGTAAACCTGATAGGCGAGCAAGGTCCACGGCCGCTTCGGTATGTCCTGCTCTCTGAAGCACCCCTCTAGAGCGAGCTCTTAGCGGACAGATATGACCGGGGCGAGCGAGGTCTTGCGGTTTAGTCTCGGGGTCTGCTAGCGCAAGGATAGTCTGAGCACGGTCGTACATAGACACACCTGTCGTACAGCCCTTGCCAAGTCTGTCCACGGTAACAGTAAATGGAGTCTCGTGTACAGAAGTGTTTGTGGGAACCTGCATCGCAAGTTCAAGCTCGGCAGCACGCTCCTCGGTAATAGGCGCACATAGGACGCCACGTCCATAGCGCATCATAAAGTTGATTTTCTCTGGCGTAACCTTTTCGGCTGCAATGATGAAATCACCTTCATTTTCACGGTCTTCATCATCAACAACGATGACGAACTCACCACGCTGGAAGTCCTCAAGGGCTTCTTCAATAGTATTCAATTGAATGTTAGGCATTCGCTTTTTCTCTTTATAAGGTTATTAACACCCCTTGCTAATGGCTTTGCGTATCTCGGTCTCTATCTCGTTAAGCAGTTTCTCTGTCTGCTTGATGTCGCGGAGATAAGCACGCCTGCGGATAGAGAGTATCCATAGGGGGAGGAGTGTTATGATAAATATAATGTTACTAAGTTTCAGTAGTAAGGGTTTGCTTTTGAGAGGTAGATTGTTCGTAATCGACATCGGCACAAGTTGTCTCTCAAGTATGGGCATATCTTGCAACTTGGCGATAATCATACGTTCACGGCTATTGCGTAGCTCAGAGATGAGCGCCTCAAGTTGCTCAAAAAGCTCTTGCATAAGGCTTTCGCTTGGCGAGAGGAGCCAAGACGAGAAGAGGAGACGCTTCACTAGCCACTTCTTGCTAATCCAATCGCTGTTACGGAGTTCGCTTATTCTGTCCTTAAGGTTTAGAGTATGCTCAAGGGCTTGCGTGTAGTTGATTTCTTCGAGGATTAGTTCGCGTACCTCGAGTTTGCGCACACGTGCTGTGCCGAAGAGCTTACGGAAGAATACGATGTAGGCTTCCATATTGAGTGAAGCCGAGTCTCTCGTAGCCTGCCAAGTAAGGAAAATACCTACGGGAGCAAGCACGAAACTACTTATCCACATACCCGATACGACTCCCATCTGCTCACTACTAATCATATTATGCCCAAAGGTATCAATGATATAGTAGATGATGAAGAACACCACAGACGCAATAATCGGCATACCTAATCCGCCCTTGCGGATAATAGCTCCAAGCGGAGCCCCGATAAAGAAGAAGACTAAGCAAGCGACAGGGAAAGTGAACTTCTTGTGCCACTCCATTCTGTTTGTGCGGTAGTCGAAAAAGGCTTCTTTATCAATGTAAAGACGGCTTTCACTCTCATTGCGCATCTGTAATAGTGAGGACGCTGCTTGACGATAACGATTAAGACTATCGCCGAGCGTTCTCATATTCATCAAGCTATCGATGTCAATCTGCTCACTCGTCTCGGCTGAGAGTATGCGCTTGCGGTCTTTCTGTGCTTGTTGGCTTGTGTCTAGTCTTGAGGGCAGTTCGTAGCTATACGTTTGCTGGTCTTGAATAGACATCATTTGCTCAGAAGCATCGCGCCTGATGCTATCAATACTTCTCGTTACAGTATCAATAGCATACTCTAGTTGAGATAGGTTCTTACCTACAAATCGGCTCTTCATCTCTCCCTCGTCTTGCATCTTGAAAGAAGTGTCGAAGAGAATAACGATTTCTTTGTAACTAAATCGTTCCTTAGCAAATGTCGTAGGACGTTCATCAAGAGGACTAGAGGGAGTCGTCATATTCTCGAAGCTCTGTCCCTTGTATAGCTTCCAAGTTAGGAATGTTTGGCTAGCATCGGCAATGATGCGTCCCTGAGTCGGCACGTATGATACGTGTTTTTTCGTTTCCCTCCTTGTTGTCGTACAGCATGATATTCAGCATACGACCAGGGGTGTGCCATATCTCTCTTACCTACATAGATGCTGTATCCCGGTATGCCCATTATAGAAAGACGCCCTCAGGTATTTCCAATTCGGGCTTGGCGTAACGGGCTGAATAGAGTAGTGTCCACATCTTCACTTGGCTCGTAATCATGTAGGTGTTTTGGAAGTAGAGTAGACCTACAGCGAGTAAAGATGTCGTAACGAAAGAGCGGAGCCATAATGCGGTAGAGCGGTAAAGCCCGACGCTTTCATCGCCAAGAGCTCTAGGCGTTCGCCCTATTTGCCCGAAGAACATGAGTGAAGCCAAGAGTATCCCCAGTGGAAGTGCTAGGGGAACGAGGTTCATCGCAGCGTAAAATACCGTTTGCCCGATAACCAAAGTGCTGAGACCCCTTACCTACGAGTTCGTCGACATACTTCCATAGAAACTGCATCAAAGACGATGAACCAGCATATTAGGAAGGTCATGAGTAGGAGAGGTAAGTAGCTCTTTAATATATATTTGTCAATTATCTTCATATATCTCGCTTGCACCCATATAATGGTTGTCGGCATATAAGAACTCGAAAGTCTTACAGCTCTTCTTGACCAAATGGAGGACTTGCTTCTATTACGCTTGCAAAAGGTAGTATTAAATTAGCTTGTTGAGGCTCAGCAAAGGGCTTGCTCTTAGTTACTCTATATAATATGTAGTTTAACTAGAATAATCTTAGTCGAAGAAGAGCGTAAAATCTCAAAACGAAAGCCTTCAATCTCAATAACTTTCATTTCGGAGCTGGAATGCTCTGATGGTGATGCAGGATAAATCCGGCTATCGTTTGGAAGTCATCGGCTTCAGGCAGTTTGAGGTCAAAATGCTCATTGATATCATCGATTTCCATACGACCACTGAAGATAAATGTCTTGTCATCTAATTGCTTAGATACACGGCGTTCGCGGTCGTGCTCATCTTCGATATTACCAAAGATTTCTTCGATAACGTCCTCAAGAGTTACCATGCCTGCTGTACCGCCCTAGTTCGTCTATGACGATGGCGATGCTTTTCTTTTTCTGCATCAACAGGCGCATCAGCTTATTGGCGAACATGCTCTCAGGGACAAACACAGCTGGTACAATGCTATCGTGCCAATCCTTGTTAGCAAACATCTCACTAGAGTGGATATAGCCTATTGGTTCGTCAATATTGTCTTTGTAGACAATGAGTTTACTGCGACCAGTCTTAAGGAATTTTTCTTCGAGCGTACTCTTTTCATCATCAAGGGCAACAGATACGATTTCATTGCGAGGCGTCATACAGTCTCTCACTTGGAGTGTAGGGAAACTAATCGCATTCTGTATGAACTTAACCTCTGACTCTACCTCGCTGCCCTTGCTCTCATCGTGGTTACTCTCAAGATAATGCTCAAGGTCGAGGGTAGAGAATGTGTGGGGAATAGCCTCATCTCCTCGTCTGCCTGCTATGAAAAGTATGCCTTGTGTTATTTGGCTAATAAGCCACATGAAGGGGAAAAGTATGATATAAAGCAAGCATCAAGGGCAGAGCGAGCAACTGCATCATCAGGTTCGCATTGATGCGGAATATCACCTTAGGGATAAATTCTCCTGTAAAGAGAATGATTAGCGTACTGAGGAGTGATTGGAGGATAAGAATGATTATATCATTATCTGTCCATCTTAGAAGTACGGGCTCCAAGAGAGAAGCCATCAAAATCCCATAGATGACGAGGGCTACATTGTTGCCGAGTAGCATCGTCGTAATGAATCTATTGGGCGAGCGATACAGAAAACTAAGAATAGAGGATACTAGTCCTCCCTTATTGCGGTCAAGTTCTAGGCGGAGTTTGTCCGCCGAGACATAAGCAATCTCACTACCCGAAAAGAAGGCAGAGGCTATAAGGGTGATTAGAATGTATATATATATCATATTATCCGTATTTGTCTATTGAAGGGACTACTTGCTCTTGGGCTTGTTTGCCGACTGCTGAGGGGTAGGCGCACTGCTTGTGTTAGAGCTTGTGTTTGTAGTCTGTGAGGGCGTGGGAGCCGTCGGGCTATCGTCAAGGAGCTTACGGTCTACCACGAAGTTACCACTGTTGTTGTAGATGGAGTACTGACTGAGGTCATCACGAGCTTCAAAGCGATTGCCACGCAATTCTCGACCATTGGTATAGAAGTAAGTACTATCGTTTGAGTAGAGTTTCTTGTCTCTCCTCTGCCAGTGTAGTCTTGGCGTGTATAGCTTTCTCGCCATGTAAGCCGTGTATGCGCACATTGCCGATAAGTTCCCATTCGTCTTCAGGCACGTGGAAAATAGCTGAGTCTGCACGCACAAGTTTATTACCGGGGTGTAGGCTGTCTACACTCCACATCGTTAGAGTATCGGGGAATACCCACTCTTTGCGGTCTTCTCTGTCATAGATGAACCATGTCTTACTCACGAGTCTGTACTTAGTGAGTCCAGAGTCGCTGACCAGCATATCCACATCTCGGGTGTACATCATATAGGCAGAGTCTATATTGATGCCGGTATGTTTCTTTTCAACCTTATCCTTAGCGCATGAACCGAAGAGGTAGGCAGAGCCTAATGCGCATAGAAGTAAATGGGCTAGTTTCAAGATGAGTTCTTAATAATTAAAAGGAGACCATCTGCACGGGTCTCCAGAATAATGAGTTTTCCTCGTTGTTGATTAGACTTAGTAGCATTGCCGAAACAGATGGTAATCTATAGGGCATGATACTATAATCTTAAAAAAGGTAATGGACAACGAAAAGACATTGCCCATTACCGATAATATAATGCTCTTATTGAGACCGCTGGGCGGTCTCCAAAAGGACAAGTCTTTACTTGTTCTTTGAGAGGGCTTTGCAGAATACGGTAATCGCAAGGCATTGAGACTGAGGGCGCAGGGAGTTTACTCATGTAAAATGACCAAGCCTGAATGTCGAAAATAACGTAGCGAGTGCCGTATTATGCAATAGTCTCTAAATGGTTATGGAAGCACTACTGAACCGTATCCAGGAATAGCAAGTGCCTTGCCACTACCTAGCTCAGGGTGCATGAAGATATCAGCAGCCTTAGGTAGGCGAGCGCGGTACTGACCGATAAGACGGTTAGCCTGAGCAGCTACACTTGGGTCCTTAGCGGCAGCAGCTTGTAGACGTTGGATAACTAGGGAAGAATACGCAACGAGCCTTAACTGGGTCACCAGGGAAGATGCTGTTTGCGCTATTACCTATGCGTACTGCTTGCTGAATAAGGATACGACCATTGTTAGGGTTGATAGCAAGGATTGCGTTCTGGGCACGAGTAGCAAGTGCTCCGTTACCAGTCTTACCTGCGATACCCCATAGAAGTTCGTAAGCCTTAACCTTATCGTTGTTGTTGCTAGAGAGCTTAATCGCTTCTTCGATGTACTTAATCGCTTCGTTGTAGTTCTTTTCACGAACGTACTTACCTGCAAGGCTCTTAGCTGCGTTTGCACTTGGCTCAAGACGGAAAAGGTATTCAGCAGCCTTATCTGGCACTGGAGAATCACATTCACCTACTGGGTTACCTTCATCGTCACGGTCTACAGAGTTCTGGAAAATCTTGATTGTAGAAGCAAGGAAGTTCTTATCTGTCTTGCGCTCTTCAATCTTATCCATTGTATAGATTTTCTTGAGGAGGTCACAGCTAGCAAGACCACTACGAGCGAAAGATTCGTCAAGCTGAGCAATGTTGATTTCGAGGTTCGCACGAGCTGTAGAGTCTGTTAGAGCGTTGAGCTGTGTGTCTAGATAGTCCGAAGCTGCAAGGTAGTCGTTAAGGTAAGCTTCTTTCTTGCTAGCGTCTTTGCGTGCTACCTCACGAGAAGATGAAAGGAACCAGTAGAGCAAGTTGGCAGGAGAGTTTTCCTTGTACTCCTCTACGATATGCTTAGTCCAGTCATATACCTTGCTGTAATCAGCCTTGTCACCAGTAAGAGCAAGGTAGTCATTAACCTTGTCTAGTGTGATAGCGTCCTTACCCTTCTTAGCATCTTCGCCGAAGAACTTGATACGATTGTCATACAATGCAAGCAAATCATTGATAAGGGCTGCACGCTTAGCTGGATTTGTTTCCTTGCTAATCTTTGTGCTTGAGGATATTAGCTCCGTGGATGTAGATGTTCTTTACTACTTCCTGGGCATTCCTTGTAAGCTAGTTGCCATGGTTCGAAGGCATCGTCAAAGTTCTGTGCCTTTGCGTAGCTACTGAAGATGCTAATGTTTTGTAGGCAACGTACACTATCAGCACCTGAGCCGAAAGGCGTACCCGAGGCAGCGCCAGTCTGGGCCATAACTCCTACTGATGAAAGTAGTGCTACTGACATACTGAGGATTGATTTGTTCAGTTTCATCGTCTTATAGTTATTACGTAATTGATTTATAATTTAGTGAAAAATCTTTCGTTTAAGTGAAAAGAGCTTAGTTTACTCGTGCCTTTGCGGAACCAACCTTCGTTGAAGAGGATACCGATTGTTGCACCTAAATAATGCTCGCTAATCATGTTGTTCTGCTGTGGCTTGAGGTACTTGTAATCAAAGCTCAAGTTGAATGCCGAACGGCGGTCTACAAGCGGAAGAGATAGACCTGCTGAGACTCCGTACTCCCTGATAACCTGCAAAAAGAACCGCTATTGCCGAGAGGAACAGCGAGATAGCTGTTGCCTGCTGTTAGTCCCATACGATAGGTTGCACGTTGCCATGGGCTACGTGCAAGGTGGTTAGGCGTCCATTCTCCACCGATAGCGATGCGGTACTGATCTTTAAATTGTGCTTCAAGGTCTTCAAACTGCGCTTTTGACCACTGCGTGTAGCGCACATCAGCACCTACCATCCAGCTATTCGCAACACGATAACTTAGCCCAGCTCCAATCTGCAAAGGGTTTGTGTAGCGTCCGTTAGTAATCGTATCGTTGCGCATGGTCTCACTAGAAGAAGAGCTAAAGTCTTGGCGCACAATAGTGCGTTCGCTTGAGTAACGATATTCAGGTGTGAATGTCGCTCCGAGAACAAGACTACGAGTGCCCGTTGTGTCTAGCTTGAACTCATACTGCGCTCCTGCCGTGAGCTTGAACCCTCTTAGGTGTAAGTTTTTCATTGTGGCTAGAGTTCAGCGCACCTGTCGAGAGGTAAGTCAGCTGTCTACTCTGCGTCGTATGCCCAAAGACAAAGGCTGTGTTAAGCCCAAGGTGCAAGCCCTTCCATGGGTTCGCTCCTAGACCTAAGTAAAGGTTGTTGTATGAGCCACTACCTGAGTAAGTACGCACAACGCCATTGTCGTTAGCAGGTGCGCCTTGAATAGGGGCAGTATAACCAAAATTGTAACCCTACTGTGCTTAATGGGAGCAATACCTGCACTCATAGCCAAACGCTTGTGCAGTCTGTATAATATATTGAAGTAATCAAGACCACCTAGATAGCGACCATCATGATTGCTTCCCTCTTGGAGCATATTATATTTGCCCGATAGACCGAGGTCAAAGATAAAGGTAATGGAGTCTACTGCCGTGTAGGAGGCTGGGTTTGATGGGTTCGTAATCATGCCATCGCGTAGCCCTACGCTTAGTCCGCCCATAGCTTTACTGCCTGCAGTATAACCTCCCTCCATAGAGCCGTAACCATAGCGGCTATAAGGCGAGCGGTTATTGTTGTTTTGAGCTTCAGCTGTCCCTGAGATTAGCCCTAGAGCAGTACTGATGAGAGCCATGCAAAGCATGCTTTTAATCTTCATGATTAGTCTTTATCCTTAGTTCTTTATTGTATTCAAGTATCCGATTAAGTCCGTCAAAGACAAGGTTCGGAATGAGCCTAATGTTCTCACTCTGACAATGCTTGCAGAGCAATTCGCTATCGCCACCGGTGAGCAAAATAAGCGCATCGGCTTGAGAGCGGAGTATATCATCGATAGCACCCTGCACCTCTCGTATGAAGCCATGTGTACAGCCCGACATCATCGCCGAATGGGTGTCTGTCCCATAGAGGGATAGCGTTTCCTCTGGCAAGTCCTCAATAAGAGGCAACTTGCTCGTAAAACTTGCCAAAGCCTTAAATCTAAGCCATAGACCGGGGGCGATATTACCACCTAGATAGCGTCCCTCAGCATCAAGATACTCATAAGTAACGGCCGTCCCTGCATCAATGACGAGGCAAGAACGCTCGCCAAGAGTTTGGGCATAAGCCCCGACGACTGCTGCCAAACGGTCGCTACCGAGACGAGAGCGGTCGTACAATACCTCAATGGGTACCGGTGTAGAGGCGTCTAAGTCTATAACTAACGCACAATACCCCTTAAGTATTTCAAGGATATGTTCACAGCGTACGCCGACGCTACTATATATAGCTGAGTCTATCTGATTATGCGCAAATACCTCCCTAAGTATAGCTTCATTTAGAGCTACGACAGAGGTAGACCACAGCACTCGTCCGTCTTCGTAAATGGCGAGCTTACATATTGAGTTTCCTTGATCGACTATCAGGTTCACGTTTCAGTCTTATCAATGACTATGCAAAGTAACGATTTTTTTGCCACATAGATAGGATATTCAGTGCAACCGCATCAAAATTCAGTCTAATTGCGAGTACCTTTAGGCGAGACCATTGCATAATACGGCACTCACTGCGTTATTTACGACATTCAGGCTAGGTCATTTACAAGAGTAAACTCCCTGCGCCTTCAGTCTCAATGCCTTGTGATTACCGCATTCTGCAAAGCCCCACAAAAGAACAAGTAAAAACTTGTCCTTTTTGAGACCGGCAACGGTCTTTAGGCACGACACTCCTGCATAGCCCAGGGTGGAATGAGGGCAAAGCCCGATATGAAACCCTGGGTAAACTATAGACAAAAATAAGAGCTCCGTAGGGAGCGGAACAACAGCGCGAGCATTTGCCTTACGTCTCGGAAGTGCTGCCTCTACGGGGGTCAAAAAAATGTGTATCAATGATTAAGGGGCTGTGGCAAAAAGTAATTTTTGCCACAGCCCCCTTTTCTGTATCAGGCTCTCCGATATTGGATATGTTTGCTCTACTGCTCTACAAGCTTATCCTCAGGATATCCTGCTCTTATATATCTGCTTTTTTGCTCCCTTTAGGAACAATAAGCTTAAGATTGCTTTGGAGTATTCCCAAATACTTCAGAAGCAGAGAATTGCGGAGGATTATTCCCCTTAAATACCACACTCGTCAAGTTCTGCATGACCCATAAAAAGCGACCTCACCAATGCTTGTTACCGAGTTGGGAATATTGATACTTGTCAAGTTGCTACAGCCTTCAAAAAGCCCACCCTTCAATGCTTGTCACCGAACTTGGGATAGTTATACTTGTTAAGTCGCTACAGCCCCCAAAAAGCGTCCCTCCAATGCTCGTTACCGAGTTGGGAATATTGATACTTG
>BNJS01003765.1_pt1 | contig 81548 bp, 120 predicted proteins | sample 8540461 | NCBI WGS metagenome assembly BNJS01 (sample SAMD00202454, study PRJDB9452) | human saliva metagenome | isolation source: human saliva | place: Japan
TTTTGGCTGCATTGCTTGTGGTGTGGTCGGCGGGTGCTGGCGGCAAGGGCGGACCGGAGCGGACCGACGCCATCGACCGGGTCGCCGCCATTCGCAGCATGGAGGCGGCAGCGCCGCGGGGCCCGGCGCTATGTGATGGTCTCGTTCATCGGCTCCCATGGGGAGATCGCCGAGGATCACCCGCTTCTCGCCTAGCGCTGGCTAAACTCGCTGCCGATCGCCACCTCCAGACCACGGACTTGGACTGGACGATCCTCGGTCCCGGTCTCCTCACCTCGACGAGCCCACTAGGAGGATCACGCTGGGGCGTTCAGTGGATGGGATGGGCGCGAACTACCCGACTTCTCGCGCCAATGTCGCCGCGGTGATAGCAGCCGCCCTCAGCGATGACAGGACCATCGGCAAGGTCATCCCCTCTGTGACGGCGACGTGCCCATCGCCGAGGCCCCTGGCTGATGCGCGCCGAGTTCGCTGACCTTTCCTGAGACAGAAGAGACTGAGATCTGCAAGAAGGGACTCTGGGCTCCCGGCAGCTGCCGGGAGCCCAGAGTTACTCAGCGGAGGATACGAGATTCGAACTCGTGAGGGCGTGAACCCAACCCGCTTTCCAAGCGAGCGCCATAGGCCTCTAGGGCGAATCCTCCGCCGGGAACCATACCCGAGGTCGCGGGCTGGGGCAAACCTGGTAGGTATCCCGTGGTTGTCAGTGGTGGAAGTCTGATTGCCTGGCGGCTGAGGGGCATGGGGGCGGTCAGGGCGTTGAGATAGCCGGACCTCGGTGCGCAGGTCCTCCAGGAAGGCCTGCGCGAGGTCGTGGCTGAATCCGTTGCGGACCACGACGCGCTGCACCAGGACGTCAGCCAGGTCATCGGGCAGGGGATAGGTGGGCACCAGCCAGCCTTCTCATGCGTAGCCGGTCAGAGAGGTCGTGCAGTTCCCAGCAGCGTCCCGGGCGCTGGGCGAGGCGCCAGGCGAACACGGGAATGCCGGTGCCGTCGCTGCACAGCTCGAAGTCATCCATCGCTCCGATCTGGTCCGCCAGGAACGTCGCCACCGCCTGCGACGTCTCGTGCACCGCCGGTACCCGTCGGCCCCCAGCCGTAGGAACAGGTAGTACTGGAGCAGCACCTGCGACCCAGGCCGGAGAAATTCAACGAAGGTCGGCTATCTCCGCCCAGGTAGCTGACGCGGAACACCAGGTCCTCGGGCAGGTCATCGGTGGTGCGACACCGCCCAGCCCAGCCCGGGGTAGACCAGTCCATATTTGTGCCCCGACGTGTTGATGGACGCCACCCGCTCCAGCCGGAAGTCCCAGACCAGGTCCGGTTGCAGGAACGGCGCCACCATCGCGCCCGACGCCCCGTCGACGTGGATCTTGACGTCGAGCCCGGTCGTGGCCTGGATGCGGTCCAGGGCGGCCGCTATCTCGGCCACCGGCTCGTAGCGTCCCGTGTAGGTGACCCCCAGGATCGCCACCACGCCGATGGTGTTCTCGTCGACGTAGTTCTCCAGGCTGTGCCCGTCGAGCACTGGGTGTTCCTCACTGACCGGCACGTAGCGCGCTTCGACGTCCCAGTAGTTGCAGAACTTCTCCCAGCACACCTGCACCGCGCTGGACATCACCAGGTTCGGGCGGTCTGTGGGTTTCTCAGCCGCGCGGCGGGCCTGCTGCCAGCGGCGCTTCAGGGCTAGCCCACCGAGCATCGCCGCCTCCGACGATCCGATCGTCGAGGTGCCGATCGCATGTTCCGGGTCGGGGGCATGCCACAGATCGGCGAGCATCTGCCAGCACCGGGTCTCGATCTCGGCGGTGCGCGGGTACTCGTCCTTGTCGATCATGTTCTTGTCCGCCGACTCGACGAGGAGCCGGCTCGCGTGATCGTCCATCCAGGTGCCGACGAAGGTGGCCAGGTTGAGACGGGCGTTGCCGTCGAGCATCGCCTCGTCGTGGACGATCTGGTACGCGGTCTCCGGCAGCGACTCGCCTTGTGAAGCCGTGTTCTCGGTAGCTCGGTGGCCTCACCGGGGCGGGCGAAGAGCGGATTCAGCTTTACCTGGCTGGGAGCGTTGGACGGTGTTGGGCGGGGGCGTGGCGGTCTCATAGCTACCCTCGATCTCGCTGGGCGAGGGTGTTAAGTCGATCTTGCCTCAAGAGGCCCGGGAATGTCCCGGGAACCGGGGGAACTTCAGAGCACCATGGCCGCCACCCAGCCTGCGGCCAGCAGCGGCAGGTTGAAGTGCAGGAAGGTGGGGATGACGGTGTCGCGCATGGTCGTGCTGGCTCGTCGGCATTGAGGCCGGCGGTGGGGCCGAGGGTCGAGTCGAGGCGGGAGAGCCCGCGTCGCCCAGGGCGCCTGCCGTGCCGATGATCGAGACGGTCGCCAGGGTTGAGAAAGCCAGCGCACCGCACAACGGGACGTAGATGGCCGTGATGATTGGCAGGGGTGGAGAACGACGACCCGATGCCCATCGTCACGAGCAGCCCGACGAAGAGCATCGCGAAGGCGGCCATGGCTTTATTGTCGCCGAACAGCCCGGCGGTTGCCTGGACGAGGCGGGTCGACCTGCCCGGATGCCTTCATCACCGACGCGAACCCCTGCGCCGTGATCATGATGAAACCGATCAGAGCCATCATGCGCATGCCCGAGGTGAACACCTCATCAGCCTCCAGGCGCCGCACCACTCCTGTCGCGATGAAGATGAAAAGACCCACCAGGGCGCCGACGAGCAGCGGATCTGCCTTGGACCCGGTGACGGTCAGCCAGGACTGGATGGCGAAGCTGCCGAGGATCGCGACCACCGCGACGATCACTTTCGGACGGCTGATCTCGCTGGCGCGCTCACATCGATCTTCGCGCTGGGGTCGTGGTCGCGTGGTGCCCGGTGAGGTCACCAGGACCGCGATCAGCAGGCCCGCAATCATGCCGAGGGCTGGGATGCCCATCGCCGCCATCACGTTGACGCCCTGGACGTCGAGTCCCGCATTGGCGATGTTGCCCAGCAGGATGTCCTCCAGGAAGATTTTCCCGAAACCGAGCGGCAGGTACACGTAGGTGGTCACCAGGCCGAAGGTGAGGACGCAGGCCACAGCGCGGCGATCGAGCCGCAACTTGGTCATGATCACCAGCAGCGGCGGGATCAGCAGCGGAATGAACGCGATGTGGACGGGGATCAGGTTCTGGCTCATCACAGCCATCGCGGCCAGGCCACCCAGCATGCCCCACTTCACCCAGAAGGTGGTCCTCTGCCCGGCGTCCTGGGCCATCGAGACGGCGGATGAGGACGTCGGCCAGCAACTGCGTCAGGCCGGAATGGGCGACGGCCATCGCGAAAGCGCCGAGCAGCGCGTACGACAGGGCGATTCGCGCACCTCCCGCCAGGCCTTCCTGGAAGGCCACCATCGTCGCCTCCAGTCCGATCCCCGAGAGCAGGGCCACCCACCACAGCGCCCAGGAACAGCGACAAGACGACATGCACCCGGAGGGTCGCGAGTATCAGCATCACCAGGACGGCGGCCACCACGGCATTCATTCGGGTCCTCTCCAATCGACGGCAGGGAGCCTAGCGCTGTGCGTCGTAATTTAGCCGGTGTTTTCCTCCGGATCCGCGGTGCCTGGGCTGAGGCTCATCTCGCCCACGGTGCGGCCCGGTGGTGTTTCGCTCGGTTGTCTTGGTGCATCATCCGCCCTGGTGGAGCTGCCCCTGGTCTAGGGCATCTGAGCGAGACGACACCTAGCGTGGATCTCATGTACACTCGTCAGCGGTTCCTCGCGTGGCGGTACCTCGCCCAATTCCCCCAGGGCCGGAAGGCAGCAAGGGTAAGTGAGCTCTTCCGGGTGCGCGAGGGGCCTTTTTCTTCTCTCGGGTCATTGCCCCTAGGGGCGCTTCCCTAGGGGATTGTGGGTGGTGGAAAGACCTTGGGCGGATGACGTGCTAGACAATGTCTAGCAGTATGGGGACGCTTTCAACCCCCAGGGAGCGTCCATGCTGATTTTCAGAAGACTTGCCCCTCTGCTTCCGCTGATAGGTGTTGTGCTGGCGGTCTTGGTTACCGCCGGCATCATGGCCGTGCCCCGGCCGGTGGCGCGTGATGCCGACCCGCGGGAGTTCTCCGCCGAGCGTGCCATGAGCCATATTGAGACCCTGGCCGACGAACCCCACAGCCTCCTGGATCGCGAGGCGCACGCCAGGGCCCGCGATGACGTCATTGCGATGTTCACGGAGCTGGGCTACCAGCCCGAGATCCATGCCCATCCGATGAAACTCCAGCAATTCCCCGGCGTCGAGAAGCTTGACGGGGTGAACGCCGAGTCGATCGTGGTGCGGATTCCTGGGGCTTCGGATCGCACCCTCATGATGATGGCCCACTATGACTCCGCCTTCTCCAGCGAATCTACTGCCACCTGGAGCCTGGGACCTCTCATGGGGCGGCCGACGATGGTTACGGTGTCGCCACCATCGTCGAGACCCTGCGGGCGCTGCGGGCCGAGGGGCGTCAGCTGGCCAACAGCCTGCTGGTCGTCATCACCGATGCGGAGGAAGCCGGCATGGTCGGCGCTACCAACGAGTTTGAATATCACAGCGCCGACTACATCAACGTGGAGCTGGTCATCAACATCGAGGCGCGCGGCATGAACGGCCCTGCTCTGATGTTCGAGACCAGCCGGGACAATGCCGCACTGCTCGACCTGTTTCTGAGGTACGCCCCGGATCCGGTCACTACATCGATGCTGCCTTCGGTCTACCGAATGATGCCGAACGGAACCGACCTGTCCATCCCATTAAGCCACGGATTCACCGGCCTGAATATCGCTGCCATCGGGGAAGGCGACCACTATCACCATGCCACCGACTCTCCAGAGTTCGTCGACCTGGGTCCTCTTCAGCATTACGGCAACCAGGTACTTGCGGTGAGCCGTGCCTGGCTTTTCGACGCCAACGCTCCTCAGCTTGAGGCTGACTCGATGCCGATTTCTTCCCGGTCTGGCGAGGTGTGGTGGTGCGCTATCCGACGCAGGTTGGGATCGGTATCGGCGTCGCGGGCGTAGCGCTGGCCGTCGCAGCCATCGTCCTGCGGACCCGGTCCGAACACTGGCGCCGGGTGCTGGGAACGGTTTGGGACTGGTTTGGCGCAGCACGGTAATCGGCGCCGCGGCGTGGCTGGTGCAGCAGGGGTCTCTGCGCTCGGCTGGGTCCTCCGCTGGGGTTGGGGCCGAACCCGCTGCTGGACTGGGAGTTCTGGGAATTGCGATCGCCGGTGATTGGCTGGCTTGCCTGGTTCCTGGTCCAGCGTTGGCGGGCTGGGCTGAAGGATGAGACGACGGCGGCGGTGCTGTCGCTGCTAGCCATTGGCGCGGTGGTCTTCATGATCGTGATGCCGGGTGGGGCCTACACGGTCACTCTCACGCTCGCTGTGACGGCACTCACCGTGCTGCTGCCGATGCCCTGGCGCCCGCCTGCCGCGGCCTCAGCGCACTGGCTGTCGGGGTGCTGTTTGGTATGCCGATCATGCTGGTGCACATGTCCATGAGCATGAACCAGCTGGCGGTCCCTGTGCTGTTCAGCATCATCCCGGTGGGGGGCATTGACGCTGCTGGTTCTGCAATCCATTCCAGAGCGAGCCAGCGCGCGATGAGTTGTCTTAGGCAGGTCCACAGATCCCGCCGTTTCCCTATCGGCGGGATCTGCACCGGCTCGGCCGCCACCTGGCCTGGACTACGATGCGGTGTTCCCCGGATGCGGAGACAATCGTATTTCCAAGCGGGAAGGCTCGTTCTTCCGAGCAGAAGTGGGGAATTTTTCTCCTATGGGTCAGCGATCTCCCAGTTGCAGGTGCTCCCAGGAGCGTGCGGTGAGGAATGCTCAGCGATCCCCACTGCCAGTGGTAGCGCCAGGGCGAGTGGATCTGTCCCGCTGCCCGGAGTGGCCCAGGGACCGGCACCGCCCATGGGATGAAATTTCTGTCGAATCCGGACGCGAGGTTCGTGACGACGACCACGCCCAGGGTGCCAGCGATCCCCGTCAGATAGCCGCGCCCCAGGGGTGGCGAACCAGGCCACCGGCAGCGCGCGCTGACGCCGAGGAGGACCCCAGACGGGGTGATGACCCCCACGCTAGCCGCAGCCCCAGCCGAGGCCAGTCCGAGGCAGATCCCCGCCAGGCCAGTCAGCAGACCGGACGCGACAGCCAGCAGCGACGCCCAGGCCGCCGCGGCCAGGACCTTCGCCAGAGCGATCGCCGAGCGGCTGACGGGCAGCGCGAACAGGCCGACGACGGTGCCGTCGGTGAATTCACGGCCAACGAGCCAGGCCGCGACGATCCCGGCCGCGAGCAATGACGTGACGCCGGTGCTGACTGCGGCGAGCGCCGTCAGTCCGGTCCAGCCGCCGGTGGTCATGAGGCTGGCTGCCTTTGAGCCCATCTGGCTGCCGGGAGCCAGCGTGGCCGCCCGCATAGCCGCCTGCGACGGTGCAGGCGTGACCAGAAGCAGGGCTGCTGTCGTCGCCACCCGTGTCACGGTGGCCTGCATGAGTTTGCGGGTCTCAATGGCTAGTACCCGGCGTGGGATGATCATCGCGTCTGCTTCTCTGCGGCCAGGACTGTTTCGAAGAACTGGGCCTCAAGATCCGGGCCATCGGGCTCAGGGAGTCGACGACATGCCCGGCATGCAGCACATCGACGCGGTGCGCGATGCGCGCGAGCTCGTCGAAATGATGGCTCGTCACCAGCACGGCGGTGCCGTCATGGGTCAGGTCCGTGATGAGGCCGCGCAGCCCGGCGATCGCCAGGGGTCCAGCGCGTTTGTCGGCTCGTCGAGATCAGCAGCCGGGGACGGTGGGCCATGGCCGCCACCAGTCCCACCTTCTGGCGGGTACCCAGGGACAGGCGTCGCGCCGGGACGTCCAGCCAGTCGGTCAGGCCGAGGCGGCCGGCGAGCTCAGCGATGCCGGATGCGAGGGCGGCGGGGTCGTGAGCCGTGCAGGATGGCGGAGCGCGATGATGTTCTGCCGGGCCGTCAGCTCAGGGTAGGAGAACGGGGTCTCGACCAGGTGCCCGACGCTACGCCAGATGTCGTGGCTGGCGCTCGGGGTCTTCCTCCCAGGACCTCGACCGTCCCGGAATCAGGGGCGCAGCATTCAGGGCGATGCGCAGGGCGGTCGTCTTGCCTGCCCCTGCTGAGGCCAGCGCAGGGCATGGCACTCCCCGAGATGCACGACGAGGTCCAGGCCGCTCAGGACCCTCCGCGCTCGCAGGGAGCGGGTGACTGCCCGGAGCGCCAGCGCGACGCTCATCCCGCACCCCCGCCGGGCCTGACAACCTCTCCGCAGGGCCTGGGCGGCCGATTCGCGGGCTGGTTCCGAGGCCCAGGCCAGGAGCAGTGCCGTGGCGGCCCCGATCACAGCTCCCGCGGCCGCACGGGCGTCGGCGGGGTCAGTGCCTTGGGCGGTCAGCTCCTGGCAGATCGCGTCCTGTGTGGCCTGTCCGGACGCCCAGGCCGCCGATCTCCAGCGCGCCGGTGGTGGCGATCAGCTCGATGCGCCTGCAGGAACCCATCCGAGGTCAGCTCGGCGCTGGCCGCGTCGCCGGCCAAGGCGGTGAGCAGTCCCCGGGTCGCGCGTCCCAGGGAGGGAGGTCAGTGGGCTGCGCCGCGACGGCGGTTGCGATGACAGGGTCGAACAGATCACCCACGACCACGGACTCCTTGGTGGGGAAATGCCGGAAGAAGGTCATGTGGGAGACCCCCGCAGCTGCCGCGATCTGTGCAACCGAGGTCTGTGCATAGCCGTGTTCCTGGAAGAGCCTCAGGCGGTGTCCTGAAGCCTGGCCCGGTTGTGAGGGCTGCAGCGGTTTGCATGCGTCGATGTTAGCAAGTAACTGTTATTGAATAACAGCGATGGTTGTGAGGACTGACCGGACCGCCGGCTGGCGTACAAGAGTCGGTGGCCTCCAATACAGTTGGTCGCGTGGATGACGAGTACGACGGCGAACCCGAGGACGAGTACGCGCCCCTGGACGAGGGATACTGGGCGAGCCCTCCTACGAGCAGGAGGGGCCTGGGCTCTTTGATGAGCCTAGGGGAGCCTGCCCCCGCGCCCGGGATGCCATCACGCTCGGCCGTGGATGCCCAGGAGACGCGCCCCGAGCTGGCCTCTCCGCCGCTGGCTCTCTACCGCCGCTCACCGTCGGACGCGTTTTCCGAGGTGATCGGCCAGGACCACGTCACCGTGCCGCTGATGCGGGCGCTCGACAACAATCGCGTCAACCATGCCTACCTGTTCTCCGGGCCACGTGGCTGTGGCAAGACCACCTCCGCACGTATCCTCGCGCGCTGCCTCAGACTGCGAGCAGGGCCCCACCTCGACTCCCTGCGGGACCTGTCGTTCCTGTCAGGACCTGGCCCGGGGCGGACCGGGAAGCATCGACGTGATCGAGATCGATGCCGCCAGCCACGGCGGGGTCGAGGACGCCCAGGACCTGCGCGAGCGGGCGCTTCTTCGCGCCCGTCCACAGCCGCTACAAGATCTACATCGTCGACGGGGCCCACATGGTCACCACTGCGGGCTTCAACGCGCTGCTGAAACTCGTCGAGGAACCGCCCCCGCATGCCAAGTTCGTTTCGCTACCACGGAGCCGGAGAAGGTCATCGGCACCATCCGGTCCGCACCATCACTACCCGTTCCGGCTCGTCCCGCCGCGGCTGCTCGGTGACTACCTGGCCCAGATCTGTGCAAAGCCGAGGGGATCGCGGTGGACTCGTCGGCCCTGCCGCTCGTGGTGCGCGCGGGCGGTGGCTCGGCGCGGGACTCCCGTCGGTGCTCGACCAGCTGCTCGGCGGGGCCGGGCCGGATGGGGTCTCCTATGATCAGGCCGCCGCGCCGCTCGGATTCACCCCGGATGCGCTGCTCGACGAGATCGTCGACGCCTTTGCGGCAGGCGATGCCGCGGGTGGTTCCGCAGCATCGACAAGATCATCGAGATCGGCGGGATCCGCGTCGTTTCGCCGAGGACCTGCTACGCCGGCTGAGGGACTTGGTGATCCTCGCCGCCGTGCCGCAGGCCGCCGAGAACGGCATGCTGGAGGTCTCTGCAGACCGAGGCGCAGCGCCTCGCCACGCAAGTCGCGGGCATGGGCGCGGGCGAGCTGACCCGAGCCGCCGAGGTCATCGCCGACGGCCGCACCGCTATGCGCGGCACCACCGCACCCCGCCTCCACCTGGAGCTGATGTGCGCAAAGGGTCCTGCTGCCCGGCGCCGACACCGATGAGCGCGGCCTCCATGCCCGGATGGACCGGCTGGAGCGACGGGTCGGGATGATCGGCGACGGCGTCGGGCGGCAGCCGGCCCGGCGGGAGCCTGTTCCGCCGGCCCAGCCGGCAGTCGCGCAAGGGCAGCCGGCCCCTGGTCAGCGTCAGGGGTGGGCAGACACCCCCTGTCTGAGCCCGAACCGCAGCAAGCACCGTCCCCAGCTGGGCCAGCCCAGCCTGCGGCAGCAACCCGGACGACGCGCCGCCCGGCGAGGGCGCCACGTGGCCCGCAGGCCTCAGCAGCCGCGTCCCGCTGCGCCGGAACCATCCGTCCCCAGCCAGGCAGCGCTGGGTCTTGGCAGCAGCGGAACTGCGGCGGGTCTGGCCCAATGTCCGAGGCGGTGAAGCGGCATCGCCGCTTGCCCTCATGATGCTGGAGCAAGCACGCGCAGGTGCTGGACGTCACCGACGGACAGCTGCTGCCGGCTTCAGCGACGCCGGGGCGCGAACTTCGCCTCATCCGGGGTCAACGACCTGCTGGTCAAAGTCGATCATCGAGGTCATCGGCATCGAGGTGCGTGTCCAGGCCGTGATGTCCGGGCCAACGAACGTCCTGCCCAGCCCGAGCAGCAACCAGCGGCCGCCTGCTTCTGTTCGGCAGCCAGGCCAGCAGCAGGAACCTCACCTCCGAGCCCAGGCACTGCGCGCCCCGAGCCGACCCCACCCTCACCCCGGAACGTGAGACGGACCCGAGGTGGCTGAGGACGACCAGAACCTGGAGAACGCCGACGGGCGGCGCCGGGCTGCTGGCTGCTGAGCTGGGGCCGAGATCATCGAGGAAGAGCCGCTCGCGCCTGACCGGGGTGTGTCACAGACTGGCACCTCATCATTGAGCGCGATAGGACATCATGATCGAAGGACTCGACATGAATGCGCTGCTGGCCCAGGCTCAGCAGATGCAGGAACAGATGATCGCTGCCCGTGACGGCCTGGCCGGTAAGGAGTTCGAGGGCACCGCGGGAGGAGATCTCGTTACGGTGAAGCTCAATGGCCTGGGTGAGATGGTGGACGTGACCATCGCGCCAGCCGCCTGCGACCCGGAGGACTACCGAGCCTGTCCGCGATGATCGTCGCTGGCTGCGGACCGCCCGCCAGCAGGTCGAGGCCGCGGCCGAGGCCGTTGCGCCGCAAAATGCCGGGGATGGGTTTCTGCCAGGTTGTGACGAAGGCCCCATACAGGAGCTGATCGACGAGCTGAGTCGCCTGCCAGGCATCGGCCCGCGGGGGGCGCAGCGTATCGCCTTCCACCTGCTCGACGCCCCCGAGGAGGAGGTCTTCCAGCTGGCGGACGTGCTGCGGCGCGTCAAGGAGGCGGCGCGGTTCTGTGGTGTGCTTCAACGTCTCGCAAGAGACCAGGTGCCGGGTCTGCCGTGATCCGCGCCGTGACAGGTCGCTGCTGTGCGTGGTGGAGAGTCAGGACGTCGTGGCCATCGAGCGTACCGGCGAGTTCGCGGCACCTACCACGTGCTGGGCGTCGATCTCGCCGATCGATGGGCGTGGCCCCGGTGACTTGCACCGGGAGCTGTTTCAGCGTCTTGCCGACGGGACCGTCACCGAGGTGATACTCACGCCACCGACACCGGAGGGCGAGGCGACGGCCTCCTACCTGGGGCGGATGCTCCGTGACTTTGGTGTGCGTGTCTGCCCGCCTCCGGCCTGCCGGTCGGCGGTGACATCGTATGCCGACCAGGTGACCCTCGGCCGCGCCTTTGAGGGGCGGCGCTCTCTATGTTTCGGCGAGAGTCCGCTCAGATGGGGCCGGACCAGCCGGCGTCATCGTCAACGCCCGCTGAGGCCGTGACGCCCAGCGCTCAGGCGCTCAGGAGGTCCCGGAGGTCCCAGGATGCGGACCGCGAGCCAGACCGGCCTGCGTCCGCCTTCGCCTCAGTGGTGCGGTAATCCCTGCTCTGCTGTCCGCCGTTTCTCGCGTATGAGGCCAGGGGCAACGGATTTCGGTGAGGAGTTTGGCAGACGCACGCCCACCGTCACGCCAAGCGGCAGCTGCACTGATGTGCACGCAGCTGTGAACGTAATATACAGACTGGCAAAGCTATCTATAAAAGAGCGAAGGGCCCAGGGATGACCATCCTGTCTCAGGAACAGCGTGCCGCCTCCCTCGAGGCCATGACCTCCCAAGTTTGACGTGCTCGTCATCGGAGGCGGTCACCGGGGCGGGGATCGCCCTCGACGCCGCGTCGCGTGGCCTGAGCGCATCGCCGTCATCGAGGGCCAGGACTGGGCGTCCGGCACCTCCCTACATCGCGTTCGTCGCGGCTGGTGCATAGCGGGCTCCGCTACCTCTATAACCTCGACTTCAAGCTGGTCGCCGAGGCACTCAGGGAACGCGGCCGGCTGCTGACCACGATTGCCCCGCACCTGGTTGAGGCCCAGCTTTTCCTGTGGCCGCTCAAGACCCCCGTCATCCGAGCGCGCCTATTCCGCAGTCGGCGTCGGCATGTATGACGCTCTGCGCGCATCGGCTCGAGAGTCGCAAGGCGGTGCCGATCCAGCGTCACCTCTCGAAGGCCGGGGCCCTATGCGGCGGTTCCCGCAGATCAAGAGCGACGCCCTCATCGGCGCCATCGAGTTCTACGACGCCCGGGTCGATGACGCCCGTCTGGTGATCACGCTGATCCGCACCGCCATGAAGTACGGGGCCGCCGCCGCCAGCCGCGTCAAGGTGACCGAGATCCTCGAGGACGGTCGTGGACGCCAGCGGGGTGAGGGCTGTGGATCTGGAGAACGGCAGCGAGTTCACCATCGAGGCGGACCGGATCATCAACGCCACCGGCGTGTGGACGGAGAGACCCAGGACCTCGCGGGCGGTACCGGCGGCCTCAAGGTGCTGGCCAGCAAAGGCATCCACATCGTCGTCACGGGAACGCCTCAAGGCAGGCACGGGCCTGTTCCTGCGCACCGAGAAGTCGATAGCTGTTCATCACTCCGTGGCAGCACTACTGGGTGATCGGCACCACCGACACCGCCTGGCACGAACAGCTCAGCACCCCGTGCCCACCGCTGAGGACATCGACTACGTGCTGGCCCATGCCAACGGGTGCTCGACCCGCCGCTGACCCGCGACGACATCGTCGGCACCTACGCCGGCCTGCGACCGCTGCTCCAACGAAAGGTGCTGGACGAGTCGGGGTCCACGAAGGTCTACGCGAGCACACCGTCAGCGGGTGATTCCTGGCATGGTGGCCATCGCGGGCGAGCTCACCTACCGGGTGATGGCGGAGGACGCCGTCGATTCGCGTGGGCAGGCGCTGGCGAAGTCGCGGCCGTCGGTGAGCGCAGCTTCCGCTGCTGGGGGCTGAGGGATTCGAGGCGGCTGCCAGCAGGCCCGCCGGCTGGGTGCCAAGTACGGTTTTCGACGCCGCCCGGCTGCAGCACCTGGTGCATCGCTACGGCTCCGAGCTGCCCGATCTGTTCGCTACGATCGACGCCGACCCGTCCCTTGGAGAGCCCCTTGAGGCGGCTCCGCAGTTCCTGCGCGCCGAGGTGTACCGCGCCTGCGCTGTCGAGGTGCCATGCACGGGGAGACATCTTCGTCTCCCTGCGTCCGGCTCAACTCCGAGGCCCGCGACCGCGGTGCCGCCGCCAGATCGACAGGTGGCGGACATCGCGGCCGCGGTGCTCGGCTGGGACGAGGAGCGCCTGGAGCGGGAGAAGACCAACTTACGGAGCGCATCGCCGCCGAGCTGGCCGCGGAGGAGCAGCTCACCGACGCCGCCGCCTCAGCGCTCGCATGGAGGCTCCGACATCGTCGGCTGAATGCCGAAAATATTCGACAGTTCAGCCTGCGCCGCCCCGCTGGACCGTCGAATATCCCGGAGTCAGTCGAGTAACCCGCACTCGTGGGCGATCAGCACCAAGCCGACGCGGTCGCGCGCCTGGAGTTTTGCCAGCAGCCGGCCGATGTGGGTTTTGACGGTGCCCTCGGCCATGTAGAGGCGGGATCCTATCTCGGCGTTGTTGGCGCCGCGCGCCACCTCCATCAGCACCTCGCGTTCCCGGTCGGTCAGGCCGGTGAGGCGGGAGTCGTCGCGGGGCTTGCCGACCGGCAGCTTCGGTGCGACATGGTCGAGCAGACGGCGGGTTGCCGTCGGTGCGACCACCGCGCCACCGGGCGACGGTGCGGATCGCACCCAGTAGGTCGTCGGGCAGGGCATCCTTCAGCAGGAAACCGGAGGCGCCGTTGCGCAGCGCGGCGAAGACATACTCGTCGAGGTCGAAGGTGGTGAGCACCAGGACCTTGGTGTCGCCTCCTAGCTCGGTGATCTGGCGGGTGGCCTCGGTGCCATCCATAACCGGCATCCGGATGTCCATCAGCACGACATCCACCGGCTGAGTCTTCACCACCGTCACCGCGTCCGCCCCGTTCGAGCACCTCACCGACGGGTCTCCATGTCGTCGGCGGAGTCGATCAGCATGCGGAATCGCTGCGTACCAGCGACTGGTCGTCAGCCAGCAGCACCTTGATCATCCAATCCTCCTCAGTAGCCAGCCCTTCCCAGCTGGGAGGGCAGGGAGCGAGCCCTCACCTCGTGGCCTCCACCGGTACGCGGCCCTGCCTTGAAGGTGACCGCCCATCGCCCGCGACGCGCTCGCGCATCCCTCTGATGCCAGCGCCGTGTCCCTCGGACGCGGATGGACGCCGACGCCGTCGTCCGTGACACGGATGTCGATGGCCTCGGGGCGCAGCTGAGTGGTCGCAGTGGCTTGGGGCCGTGGGGCCGGCATGCTGAGGAGTTCGTGACCGACTCCTGCACCACGCGGAAACGTCGTGAGTCCCAGAGAGTCGAGGTACCGCGAGGTAGCTCTCTGGCACTCAAGGGTGATGCGGGGGCCGGCCTGGCCGCCATCTCGGGATCTGAGGCAGTGATGGCGAGGTCCCGAAGGTGGCGTCTGACTCGCCCCGCAGCAGGGAGACGATCCGCCGCATCTCTCCGATCGAGTTGCGGCCGGTGCGGGCTATCACATCCAACGCCCTCGACGGTGGCCTCCGGGCCTCTTGGAGCAGAGCCTTCGCCCCTCAGCCTGGACGACGATCACCGACAGCGAGTGCGCCACCACGTCGTGTGGCTCACGCGCCACCTCGGCCCGGGCCTGCCGTCGCAGCTCTGAGGCCTCCTGGGTGCTGCGGGTCGGCCCGGAAACGCTCCTCCGCGAGCTTCATCGAGTTCCGTCAGACGGCTCTGGGCTGCATACCGCCTCCCGAGCAGGTGGCGTTGACGATCAGGGACAGGCACAGGCGCGCTCAGCAACCCGACCGCCTTGAACCGTAGCTCGGCAGGAATCTTTGCCATCCCACGACGGTGAGGCAACGACGGAGGCTGCGACCCCGATGGGTACCACCACCAGGCTCGCAGCGCCGCTTAGATGCCTGGCCGCGGAGAACACGACCACCAGGACCACGAGGACAGCGGGGGTGGGGGAGGAGACCTGGACCACCATGCCGGTGCCCGCCGCCGCGCACACGGCCACGGCATAGTGGTGGATTGACGCGCCGGAACGCCAGGAGACCACCATCAGCGTGGACCAGCCGATCGCTGCCGCATTCTCGGAGAGCCCCAGCAGAGCCAGGAACCACCGCAGCAGGAACGTCCCTAGCGCCGCCGCCGCGTCAATCAGCAGGCGACGTGTGTCTCGGAGAGGTCTGCCATCATGTTCGGCAAGCGGTTCAGTAGATGTCAGGGGCGGCGTCGGACCTGGTCGCTGATCACCCCGGGCCGACCCTCCCGGTCTTGAAACCAGCTACGGACATTTTCGTTGGAAGGTGGGTTTGTTGTCATGATCCGCAAACTGTTCTGGACCATCCTCCTGTTAGCCGGCGTGCTGCATGGTCACGGGCCTGCTGGACCGGCGCCGTGCCGAGCTGCGCCGCCAGCTCTGAGGCCGGGGCCACTGGTCCCAGTTAGTACCCAGCTTTTCGCACTTGCACGGGAAGCCGGGCGATGGCGTCGCGCACGGCATCGATCTCGGTCAGCTCCGCCTGCCAGCCGAGGACATCCCTGTGCGTAGCGGTGGAGACCGATAACGGAGCACGCGCGACATCGCCGGGCCGGGGATCGCCGAACTATGGACCTTCAGGGGGTCTCCGGTGATCTTCTCGAAAGACGCGGCCAGCTCCTTGACCGTCACCCCATTGCCGGTTCCGATGTTGAACACCTGATGAGGGGCTGGTTCGCGGTCGCCTCGTCGAAGTGCTCCAGCGCGGCGACGTGCGCGCCTGGAGCGAGGTCCCCAGCGATGGATGAAGTCGCGGATGCAGAGCCAGATCGCGGGTCAGCCCAGTCCACACACCCGTCACGGTAAAGGTCGCGCGGTGGACCAGCTGACCTCGAGCTTGGCCGGCGTGGGACGGCTTCTCCGGCTGCGCAGCCGCTGCGCGGCAGGATCGGTACCGATGGGGTTAGCGTAGTAGCGCAGGGACGCGACCCGCACGTCGCTGGCCTTGGTGAAGTCTTCGAGGATCAGCTCCACCGCCAGACGTGGTCCGCGCGTAGGGGGCCGGGTTGCAGCGGCGAGTCCTCCGGTGACGATGAAGTTCTCGTCAGGCGCGCATAGATGGAGGCCGAGGGCTGAACAGGAACCGCTCGATGCCGTTGCGCTGGAGAGCCGCCAGGAGGTGATGGTCTTGGAGACGTTGTTCTCGTAGTGAGGCGAGGGCTCGGCGACGGACTCTGGGACGATGATCTTCGCGGCGCGGTGCACTACGGCGTCGACACTGCTGCTCACTGAACAGACGGCGGTCCGGAGCTCGTCATCGGCGATGTCTCCCTCGTAGAGGGCGGTCTCCGACAGGTCACGGCGGCCCGTGTGGAAGGTATCGAGGATCACGACGCTGTGGCCCGCGTCCTCGCAGGCTGACGACGGTGCTTCCGATGGCAGCTTCGGCCCCGCGATGATCAATACCTTCATTGCTGCTCTCGCATATCAGTATGGGGCTTATTCACGGCGGTCGACGACGTCGCCGGAACCCCTTGTCAGCGGCGGGTTGCCGCCATGAGCTGTATGAATAAGCTTTCCAGTAGGTTCTCCACCCTATCGGTATCAGATGCGCTGGGCATGGGATGCTCACGCAACGAGTGACCGATGTTCCGGGATGGTTGCTTTGCCGGCGGGTGGTGCATGGTCGGTCCTGCTGCCACGACTGGCGATTGTTGATCATCTAGCCTATCTCGCTCTTTAAAATTGAACTCCCGCGCCGCCAAGAGCGGATTACAAGAGTGTTGAGTGCCCTGGTGTGGTTGGGGCGAGGGCGATGTCATATCACTATGGCAGGGGTTGGTTGAGTAAACTATGTACTTTCGTTACTGTTTCCTGGAGAGGTGAGGGTAATATCCATCGCAGGCGCACGGTGCTCGCGGCTCTATTACAAGGAGGGAAGTAGAGATGGAACTGCAAATCGCTCATGTTCTCGAGGTATCAGAATATGCTGCTGGCAGATCTTCAACATTACAATGAATGTTGGCAGCCTACTTTCTAATACCGACAACGTGCAACAATTGTCTCCATGGGATGGGCTGGGGATTTCGGCAGTGGGTTGGAGTGTCTTCTTTGCTACAGTGAGAAATCTGTCGCTGAGACTGGCGGGGAGCCAGCGGCGAGTGCTGACTAATGAAATGAGATTGCTGTTGAGGGCAAGCTTCTGTAAATTTTGCCCCCAACAGCAAGGTGGAGTCCGATTCTAATGTGAAGTGTGTGCCGGTAATGTAAAACAATATCTTTGGGAATCTATTCACGAGAGGCTTTCAGTTCGGTAAACAGCCTTGTCAGCGCAGATTTGCCTGTAGTGTGATTTCCTTAGTGCTGGGCAGGTGGGCTGTGAAAGATGGGTTGGCGATTCAGGGCGGCTTTTCTATTGGCTAAGAATGAGGATCTTGTCGTCTCGCAAATAGCTGCCAGGATATTGCGTTTGATAATGTTAGATTCTATTTAGTTTTGCTGGTCTTCAGGTGAGTTCAGTTTGCTGTATCCATGCTTGCTCTGCTGGCGGTGGTTCGTGGAGCTGGGGTGATCTCCGGCGTTTTCCTGTCGCTTATCGGGGTTGTGGGCGTGGCGTTCGCGCCAGTCTTTGAAAGACTTCAGTGAAGACTTTCAGAAAATGAAGGGTGATTATGTTTTCGCGGTTGGCTAGGAGTTCTCGCCGTGCCCGGATCACTTGATTTTGGATGCAGCCCTATTGGTTTTTGGATGTTCAAGCGCCTCAGCGCTTATGGTAAGTGCTCTCTCTTTCGCATGGTGGTTCAGGAGGGTGCGTGCCGTCGTCATTTCCCTGCTCGTGGGTTTCTCGTCTCCTAGCCTGTTCTCTTTCCTGGGTCGTGCGCTTTTCAAGGCCCATGTAGAGATGCTGCTTCCGGCATGGTTTCCTATCTGGCCATGGAATCGTGTTCCTGATCTCGAGTATGGCTATGCTCAGGAATCAAAGCCGTGTTGTGGTGGGCTGGTGCCGCCTGCGCCTCAGAGCGAGGTGGAACTCCTGCTCAAAAGCTTGGCTCCAAATGTGCTTGTTCCTCTGACTTGTCTTGACGACACCTTGAGACTGCCTATTCCCAGTACGGGACTGATTCCACTTCTCGCCTTGGCATTCCCTCTTACTCGTGGGGTTTGATGATTGTTCGTCGCTCAAGGGTGGGGGAATCTGGTGGACTCTGGGTACAGAAGTACTGGAGATTACATTGCCGCCTCAGGTGTACAGGGCGATGCTGATGGGTGTGCGGCTTCATTTCGCTCAACTCGGTCGGCAGTCTGCCGATTCTGGACCCACGAGGTTGAATTTCTTGAGATTCACTTTGAGGTCTGGCTTCTGCTGGGCATCAGCGTCTCGCTGCAGAGGAGGAGCCCACACACAGGATCCCTACTTGTGCCTGGCCGTGGTGGAGAGTCTACATCATCATGCTGGCCTTGCCACAGGGCCGTCGTGTCACACTGCAGATGCATTCCAGGCTGGGAAAGCACGGAGCGATGCGGCTGTTTCGCCGCCTGCCCCGTCGAAGCAGAGCTCAATACTACCGGGACCTGGAGGCCGGCTTGAGGCATCCACTTCTTCCCAGCGTGTTGGTGGTTGGGTGCTGCGGTTTCCTGTAGCGGATTCTGGCCTGCGGTTCATTGGGGCGTGTGAGTGCTGTCGTGGTGTTGGCTGCGGAATTGTACAGGGTGTTGTCTTGTGGCGCTCCTGGCGCCTTGGATCTGCCTCCAGGGCTCCCGTTGATGCATTTGAGGTGGTTCTTCTAGCCACACCTCAATGCTGCGCGAGGATTGACTCAATTTCCGATCTGTCCTCCTCGCCGGATACCGGGCGCCGGACTCTCGGATGGTTCCTCTTTTTCGTCGTGCAGACGGTCTTGGTTTTTCGTGGTGACTCTACTGCCGATTGTGGGTTTGGTACCGAGGAGATGGGTGGTGGGGGATTGGGGTAGCCGCTTTGATTTCCCTGGCGGTGGGGTGTGCTGTGGCATCCCGGAAATATGGAGGATATGAAAATGGTTTCCTTCGAGGTCGTGAGGTTCATCTGTCGGTAATTCTTATTATTGCTCTCCTTGGTGTTCTTTCTGGCTGGGCAATCGGGTGCAATATTCCGATGCGCCCTGAGAATAATATGCCTGCTTTCTGGGGCTTTTGCTGAATAATGTGCAGGTTGGTGGAATGGTAATTGTTGCCAGTCTTCTTACCTGTGGGTGTTGATGCTTTATTTTTGGTTGGATTTAATATGAGTGATTTTGGGTGCCTCGACGGCGGGAGTTTATGCAACTAGTGGAATCGGTCCCATTCTTTCTGGGTGCTTCCCATGCCCCATGCAGAAATTGTTGCAATGGTAATGTGTGCTTTGAAGTTGGCTGAAGGTTGGCGTGTGATTGCAATTTTCAAGGCGTCTTGTGTAGAATGTGTGAGTTCAATGTAAAAAGTACTGCGTTCTTGGTTTTAGGTGCGATTGCGATGATGTGCTTGCTGCTTTGCTGAGAGTCGGAATATCTACGCTCAGATTGGTTGAAGGGGTGGCTCATGATACTTTGCTGATAGCAGGTTTTGAGCTTCGGCTATAGTGATTGCTCTTGAAGACCTCGATTTGTCCTTCCGGGGCAGGCTCACCGAATCGTGGGGAAGAATGGCACTGGAAGTCGACGCTGTGTGACATTGGCGAGGATTCATGCCGCTGAGGTTCAGTGTGAGTGGCGGGGCAGTCTCTTCATCACAATTCTCAACTCGTGGCGTATGCTTCGCAGGAGCCGAATTCTTCCTGCGCTTACCGGGATCGAGAATCTAGAACTCCACTCTCGAACAGCCCGATGGATATGTTGCAGGACCGCCGGAACTAGCCGGGCTGCTAGGGATTTCAGGAGACCTCAGGCGGAAGCAGGTGGAAAACTATTCCCAGGCGGGATGCGTAGCTGTGGCGCAGCTCAGCTGAGGCACGATCGCGGTTCTTGATCCTGGATGAGCCATTCAAGCCTGGATTCAGACTCGGTAGACGTGCTTGTGGCATCCTGAATGAGGACCAAAGGTCTGGGATGCTGGTCAGTCATGTCGTCCCAGCTCGCACGAGCTGGTCGATGTCATTGAGCTCGTCGGAGCTGAGGTAGGGGCTCACCGCGCATGCTCATGGCGGAAGCAGTTACCAGCCACGCGCCACCCATTCGTCAGGTGCGGGCGTTTCCTCCCGATCGTTGTAGGGGCCATGGCCGGTGTTGACGACGGTGTCATCGGGAAGGGTGAACAGCCGCTCGCGGATGGAGACGATGATCTGGTTGAAGTCAGTACTCCCAGCGGGTGGCTCCCGGGCCGCCCTCGAGATGAGTGTCTCCTGTGAAGACCACGCCGTCGGTGACAAAAGCACGTCGCGCCCGGGGGTGTGTCCTGGGGTCGTGACTGCCCGTAACGTGCGCTTGCGATGGTGAACTCGTCGCCGTCGCCGAGTGGCTGGAACGCCTCGTGTGGGTGGGTCTCCCGCCACAGGAACTCGTCGGCCGGGCTGAGGTAGATGGGCGGGGTGTCCATCAGGGCTGCGAAGGCCGGGGCCGCCGTCACGTGGTCCCAGTGGCCGTGCGTCAGCAACAGCGCCCTCACCTTCCGGTCGCCGACCGCGAGTGCCAGGCGGTCGGGCTGGTGAGCCGGATCGATGACGATCACCTCCCTGCTGTCGCCGACGATCCAGGCGTTGTTCTTGAAGTCCGGCTGTCCGGGGGCCTCGGTGATCAGCTTCTCGATGTTCATGTCCCCAGTCTGCCCCGCACCTGAGTCACAGGGAACGTGCGGCGGTCCCCAGCCTCCGGTCTCGTTGAGCTGGCTCCGTGCACTGAGTCCACCCGTGCACGAAACGCCGCGAAGTGCTGGAAAGGCGGTGCGCAGCCGCCGCTGGATCGGGGACGCGCGGCGTTTCGCGCACGCTGGCCAGGCTCTCGGGAAGGGGGTGTGGCTAGGGGCTTTCGGCCGTGGCGGAGGATCTTCCACCCTGGGAGCGGTGGCCTTGTAGTCCCGATCGGCGGAGGTTGGCCGGCGTGGATGTCGCTCGTCTAGCGCCAGGCGTCCCGCAAGTATGGTCAGGGCCATGAGCCGAGAAGAAGCGATCAGGATCCTCTCGACGCATCCTGCGGTGGTGGAGGTGCTGGATGCGTCGCCGCATTCCGGATACCGGCATGGTGGTGCTGCGCCTCGACGATGGGCGGATGCTCGGGATCGACCCGACCTCACCGAGCCGGCACATGCCGACGAGTCGAGAGGCGACCGGGTGGCCCGGGTACACCGCGCGGTGGACGCCATGCGCTCCCCAGGCGGGTGGGTGTGGACCTCGACGGCGTGGTCCCGCTGGTGCGCAGCGCCGACTACTTCGCGCCCGGGAGACTGGTGCCCGGCGACGGTGGGGAATTTGGCTCACCGACTTCATCGGCTTCGGGCTGGCCGTCGACGGGCCCACCACCCTCCGTGTGGTCCCCGAATCCAAACCTGCCGGGCGACGGGACGGCAGAGTACGACATCGACCTGCAGGCCAAGAGCCATCGGAACCTGCGCTCCATGGAGGAGACCATGGCCTTCGCCGAGGTCGGCCTCGGTCCCGACGTGCTGGCCCTGACCGCCCCGCCCGGCAACGAGGCGTCCTGGTTTGCCGATGCCGCCGCGATGGAGGAGCTCCTGACCAGGCTGGGGGAGCGAACCAACACCGCCTGGGCGGTGATTCCGGCCCGCCGCAATGGCATCTTCCTCGTCAACGTCGCCACCGACCGCTGGGGCGATCTCCTCGATGAGCTGGAGGCGGTCGAAGCTCACGACAGTGTCCAGCCGCTGCCCCACGTCGTCGCGAACCGGCACTGGCAGCTGAGCCTGCCGCCCAAGACCTCCCAGCTTAGGCAGCGCCTCCACAGGCTGCGGCTACGGGTCGAGGGTCGCGTCTACAACACCCTCAAAGAGGTGGTCCAGCAGGACTCCGAGCATCTCGTCGCCGACTACGAGGACCTGTACACCTCTGATGAGAGCTCTTCTCGATGTCCTTCGTCGGAAGCGCGCCCAGCGTCAGCATTCCCAGGTGGACGTGGCCGCCTTCGAGTGTAGCCACCTGATCTCGACGTCCTGCGGCGGGATCACCCGAGGCGGCTTCGCACCTCATCAGCCGCATCGGCACCATCCACAGCGCCTGGTCGTCTCGCATCCCTCGGACGACGACTACGCGCACTGAAATCACTGGCCATTCGCTTCGAGAGGGCCCGCTCAGAGACAAGTCCGCCCAGGACAGCGGCTTCAGGGCAATGGCGAGGCGAGGCCGATCGGGTCATCCTGGAGCCTCAGCGCCCATCGCCCGACCGACCGTATGAGGGGCGATGGCGAGGGAGTGAGCAGGGGACGGATGTTGGCTCTGCCGTAGCCGTTCGTCTCATGGGCGTACAGCGCCTCGAGTCGATGATCCTGTTCTGTCAGCGGCGAACTCGATGTCGGGCGCGCCGCCAGGACCTCCACAGAAAGTCGATCAGGGGCCGGACGGGTCTCGTTGTGGAGCTCCTGGCAGCCGGTTCATCAGCTCGGGATGCGCAGTGCCCGGGCGGATCTCCAGCGGGGTGATCATCATTTCCCGATGAGGCGCAAGGACGCCCAGCAGACGCGTTAGCGTGACGTCAGCGGCTGACTCGACGTCACCTCGGCCGGCAGCTTCGCGATGGTGTCAGCCAGCCGCGACATGATATTGTCGCGGTAGTGCTCGATGATGTGAGCGCGGTCGTCCTTCGAGAAAAGTTGGATGAAGGCGCCCGGGTGAATCGGCGGCTACACAGCTGTTCCACGCTGGTGGCGTCGATGCCGCGGGCGAGAGAACTGGGTGATGGCGGCCTCTGCCAGGCGTCACCGTGGCCTCCCGGCGCGGGGTCAGGGCGGTCATGGCCGTCAGTGTAGCGGTCTGGTGCATGGTTTGACGGGGTGCGAAATCCGGGGTTCCCGGTCGATATCGTTGTATGCTGACCCTGCATTCGCTTTATCGATGAAAGATGTCTGCTCAGCTCTATGCCTTGGACGCTGGGTGCTCCGGCATTAGCTCGTCCTCGCAGCCTGGCTGGTCGTGGTCCTAGCATCAGCGGCGCCGCATCGCGCCTTCCGGGCAGTTTTGCGGACGTGTTCACAAAATCGGCTCCCCGTCGCAGGTGGCCCTCGACAAGCTGGGCATGACCAGCGCGAGTGCTGACCAGGCGACGATCGTCGTCGCACCGAGGGCGGCCGGGTGGATGACTTCCGTGACGTCATCGAGAGACGATCACCGAGCTGCAGGACCTCGACTTCGTGAACTCCGTCACCTCGCCCTGGAATGGGCGGATCACGGGCATGGTCTCCGATGACGGCGGGCCGCCATCGTCACGATCTGGTCGAGCGTCAAGGGCAATCCGAGGCGATGACCAGCGCGCCCAGCGCTCACCGCGGTCGCCGACCGGATGGCCCAGCAGCTGCACTCGGGGCGCCACCGTCGACATGCAGGCCGTGCTGCGCACCGAGCTGCCGAGGCTCAGCATCGTGGAGATCTGCTGCGGTCTGGGCAGTCGCGCGTGGTGGTCCTGGCGCTGGGTGCTGGGATCCCTGGTGGCGGCCGGACTTCCACTGCTCACCGCCGTCGCGGGTGCGCGATGACGATAGCATCGCGGTGCTTATCGCGGCTGGCCACGTCAACTCGACCACGCCTATGCTGGCCGTGATGCTGGGACTGCGGTCGGCATCGACTGCGCTGTTCATCCTCTCCGGCACCGCACCTTCAGCATGCAGGACGGAACCCCCGCCGAGGTCCACGGCGCGCGCGAGTCGGCACCGCGAGATCACGTCGGTCGTGTTCGCCAGGCGTGACGGTGACTACATCAGCTGCTCCGGCCTCAGCATTTCAGCATCGCCCTCACGGTGATGGGTGTGTTCGCGGCCCTGGCCATCGTGCTGGCGGTGGTCCTCGCCTGACGATGCTGCCGCGCGGTGGGCCTGCTGAGGAGACCAGCTGCGGCCCCGCCCCGCGCGGCCAGCGCGTCCCGCGGCGGGATGTTCTACCGCCACAGGCCGCGCGCGTTGCCTGACCATCCCATCGTGGTGATAGTGGTCGTGGTAGGCTTCCTGGGTGTGTCCTGACCGTACGCGGGCCTGCTGAGGGACCGCTCTGCCGGAACCCGGGCAGCACGGCGGAACGAGCACGCGTCACCTACGACCTGATCTCCCAGCACTTCGGGGTGGGAGCGCTGCAGGCACTGGTGCTGACCGCCGATGTCATCTCGAGCAGGATCCTCGAGCTGATCGCCGACCTCCAAGGAAGAGGTGCTGCTGGCGATCGACGGGGTGGCTGCCGTCCGCTGGCCACGCCCAGCAGAACGCTGAGGGTCGCGGTGCTCCAGGTGATTCCCACCACCAGCTACGACGCCGCCACCGCCAGCCTCGACGCAGGCCCTCAGAGACCGGCGGCAGTGTTTGAACGAACGCTTTGTAACGTGGAGACGGCGTCGCGGGGACGACCGCGCTCCGGATCGACAGTCATACGCCCGCCTCGCCGGGGCGCTACCTGCCGGCGCGCTCGTGGTCGGGTTGTCGCTGGTGCTGCTGGCCGCCGTCTTCCGGTCGATGCGGTGCCGGTCGAGGCCACGCTCGACTTCCTGCGCGCGATCGGCGGAGGCGCTTCAGCGCTTCGCGCTGGTATCGACGGGACACCTCAAAGGGAGTTCGTGAACCTGGAGACGCAGGATGCCCGTGATCTCCTTCCTCCCGATCACTGCTGATGGGCATCCTGTTCAGCCACGCCGCGGACTACCGAGGTGTTCTCGTCGCACGGATCCGGAGGGTACGTCCACGGCAAGAGCCCTGTCGATGCGATCCGTGACGGCATGGTGGCCTCAAGGTCCGGTGTCGTCGCCGCTGCCAGCGAGTCATGTTCGCGGTCTTCGCGTTCTTCGTGCGGGGCATCGGCTCCATCAAGCAGATCGCCTTCGCGCGCTGGCGTCGGAGTGGCCATCGACGCCTTCTGCGATACCTTGGATGACGCTGGTCCCTGCGGTGATGGCCCTCGCAAGGAGCGGGCCACGAGTGGCTGCTGCGCGCTGGCTGGACAAGGCACTGCCCACCTTCGACGTGGAGGGTGAGGTCCTCACCGAGAAGCTGAAGCTGGACCAGTGGCCCGGCACCGATCATGTGCTCTACGCCGAGGACATCGCCGTCGAGGAGCTGGTGCCTGACACCAGCCTGGCGCTGGAGGCCGGCAACGCTGGTCAGTATGTCGCGGGTCCCGTCTCGTCCCGCACCGGCCTGGCCCTGGCGCTCCCAGGCAGGCTCGGCGTCACATCGGGACGCGCGCCCGGGTGGCGGGGGAGTTGCTGCCCGGCGCTGCCAGCGCGGTACACCGCCGCACCAGATACTCCGACTTGTCCCAGGACCCTGCGGCCCTGATTTCGCTGCGCCCGGCCGCAGGCAGCGTCGCGTTCGTCGACTCGGTTGAGGCGTCGGTGCGGCGACGAACGCCTGGCCCGCCTCCTGAGTCGAGGCGGTCCGCGAGCGACAGTAGCAGCGCAGCCCACTGGTGCCAATGTGTGCCAGCAGTGAATCCATCTTCGAGTCCTCGCTCGACGGCGTAGTTTGCGTCGTCGACCAGCAGCCTGTCAGGAGCACTCGATGAGACCTGAAAGCGTTCATTCCGGACGTCGCCTCGGCTGGCCGAAGGCTCGCCACGTACTCTTCTGGTGCCCGTTGCTTGCCGTCCGGCATGCTGCTGGGACTGGTGCGGGACAGGAAGCAACCGGATCCACGCCGCCGTGGTCAACCCGACAAAGGCCGTGACCGTGAACGGCCCAGGTCACTGCCGCTGAGGACGCGCTGGCCTCGGGCTGGTTGCCGGAGGGAACCAGCATCTCGTGGACCATCGCCGACGAGGGAGGACGCCGCGGCTTGAAGAGGTTGCGTGAGTCGCTACTCGGCGGTGCGCGGCGTCATCGAGGAACTTCTCCGAGGCCGCGACCTCCTTCCAGTAGCAACGACGCGAGACGTATCGCCAAACAGGCGACCGTCGACGTGAGGCGTCTCCGAGAACTCGCCCCTCGCCGATGCGGCCCTGGCCCATGAGATCGCGGGCCTGGCCGCGACGCATCAACTCCACACCCTGGCCGAAAGGCTGCTGGAGAACATCTGCGTGCGCTTCAACAGGGTGGGCGAAGCAGTGTCAGAGACGGTCGTCGTCGGCGCGGGCTGCTCGTCAATCAGGCCGGCTCAGCTCATGCAAACGGCGCGTCGCGCCGCGGAGGGCCTCCGAGGAAACTGGTGGGCGGGCTGGGGCGGCTGTCGACGCGCAGGGACAGAAGCTGGGCAGCGCCACCGCCAGCACGCTGGCCGACGGGTCACAGCGCCTCGCGAACGGAGCGGGAACCCTAGTGCCAATGGCTCCCGCACCCTGGCCGGCGGCGCAGACCTTCGCCGAGGGAATCGCGCTGAACGCGCCGGGCGCGAAACTCGTGGACGGGGTGAACGTGAGCTCACCGACGAGGCCGCCCACTGCTGAAGAGTTCCAGGTACACCTCGGGCACGATCGCGTCCTGGACGGGGTCAGTGAGCTGCGCGGTGGCCTGGCTCAGCTCGAAAGCAGCCTGATGCCCAGCTCCGGTCGCCGCCATGAAGGAGGCCCAGGCCGCGCTCGGAGAGCTCGTCGGTCCTGCGAGAGGCCCGACGCCCTCAAGCGGTACACGTCCCGGGGCGGGGGACATCACCATCGAGGAGGTGCGCTCAAGCTCCGAGGCGTTCGACGCTCAGCTCCAACAAGCTCGACTCCACCCTGGCGGGCTACGCCTCCGGCGAGACGCCCCGCCGTCAGGCTATAGGTTTTTCGCAGCGCTGGGTCGGCAGCTGGAAATGCCCGGTGGGAGGATCCCACAGACCTGCGGCTGCTGCGCGAGGCCTACCAGCGAGTCGGGATGCCGCGAGCCGACTTGGCAGCATGAGCAGCCCTCGGCGTTGCTGCAGCGAACCGACCCGAAGTCGGGCAAGACGCTGCTGGAGACCGCCCGTGACTACTCCCGGATGCGCCTTGGCATGCAGGTCGATCATCAAAGCTGCGTACCTCCCTGTCATGCGTCGTCCCGCGGGACCGATCCCCTGACTGCGCTGGAGCTGCCGTCCCCAGCTCGGCGAGCAGGCCACGGGAAGCTCAGCGGCGGCGTCCGGCTCGCCAGGGCGACACCATCCTCACCAAGGCGACCGCTGCGCTGCATCTTGCAGCTCAACTCCGGTTTCCACGCGCTGCTGGGTGGGCTCTAACAGCTCGAGACCAGACCGCTGGGTTTGCCGCCGCCACGGCGGCCGTCTGGCTGGGGGTCGTCGCGGCTCGTCGCCGGCACTCGTCGCGGCTGGCGGATGCCTCCAGCGGCTCTCCCTCGGGTGCGGGGAGCTGTCCTCGGGAGCTGGGCAGCTGGCGGACGGCACCGGCGGGCTGATCATGCAGGAGTGTCGGTCAGGCAGCCGACGGGGCAGGGCAACTCGCGGTCTGCTGCGGCGGCTGGGCTCGGGGCCAGGAACTCTCCCAGGGTCTCGGGAGCTTTCGACGATAGCTCTCCCAGGCCCAGAGCCAGCTTCCCCAGCTGCGAGCTCCGACCGCGATCAAGCTGTCCCAGGTAGGTGACCTCGCGCCGGTAGCCAAGGATTTCGGTCTGCTCTGAGGACGCGATGGTGCCGCTGGCGGCATTGCTGGCAGTCGCCGCCCTGTCAGCTTGGCATCCTACTGTCCTGGGAGCTTCGCCGTCCGTCCCATCCGACCTGGTCGCGTCCTCCACGCTCCAGCATGGCGTTGTGGCTGCGTACCTTCTGGCGGTGGCCTCGCTCGGGGCGGTGCCGGGCCTGCTTGTTCGGCTGGAGCGGGTGGGCGCGCATGCGTACCCGTTAGGGAACACGTCGGCGCGGCGGCGGCGGCTGGCGGTGGATCGTGAGTTTCGCCGCCGGCAGCCATGCGCTGACCGGCTGGCTCGGCTGGCGATAGGGCAGCCGCATCGCGGTGCTAGCGCGCTGGTGGCCACCGTCGCCCTCGGCTTGACGTCGCCGTGCGCGGCTGGGTCAGGACGTGCGGGGATCTCACCCGCCTTGCCGAACGGCCTGCTGCTGGTGCGCACCTTCCTGGCCGGCGGCTCCGGCCTGCAAAGTGGCGCTCGCCGGACGGCCCTGTTGTTCCGTGATCGCCTCAGCCTGTCCTACCTGCCATCGCATCCCGGGCGCAGCTGCCCGGACCAGTTCCGCAGCCGCATCGATCAAACCGCTCGCCGGCTGGGAGTCGTTCCCGGGTCGCACGGCGCCCATCGGGCAAGCCGTGCGGGGGCCGCCAGGCGCGCAGCCAAGGCGCGCGCATTTTGCTACAGAATCGCGCATGAAAGGTGCGCAAGGTCTTGCGTTTACCTAGTGAGAGCGGTTGGATTTGTCGTCAGCCAGGCAGCTCGGACGAGGGCGAGCTCGCGCTTCGCCCATTCGCAACACGGGCGCCGCCTCGGCGCCGCCCATGACTCGAAAAGCAGTCAGAACTGGAGTAGAGAATGTTCGCCTTCTTCCTCTCGAGGCAGTCGGTTCGATGCTGTTGATCCTGCTGGGCTGCGGCGTGGTCGCTCAATACCGCGCTGGCCAAGTCAAAAGGGACACGGAACCGGCTTCCTCTTCGTGAACTGGGGTGGGGCCTGGCCGTCTTCGTCATGGGCGATGCTGGTCTCCGCCAAATCCGGTGGTCACCGAGCCGGCCGTTACCATCGGCCTGGTCATCAACGACATCGCGAGCGCAAGACCCCCATGGACATGCTCGGCACGGTGATGGCTACCTCGGCGGCCAGTTCGTCGGCTCGCTGCTGGGCGCCTTCCTCTGCTGGGTGGCCTACAAGCGGCACTTCGACGGGAGACCGACCAGGCCGCCCAGCTCGGCGTCTTCGCCACCGGGCCCGCCATCCACACCAGCTGTTCGCCTCCTGACCCGAGATCATCGCCACGCTTCGTGCACTGGTCTACCGTGGTCATCGCCAGCTGGTCTCTGCACCACCGCGCCGGGGAGATGCCGTCAGCGCTCGGCTGGGCTTGGCGCGCTGGGCGTCGCCCTGCTGATCGTCGTGATCGGCACCGGTGCTCGGCGGTCCCACCGGCTATGCCATCAACACGCAGGGATTTTGATGTCGCACTCCTGCGTACGATCCCGCTTCCCATCAAAGAGGCGAGGGCTGGCTCCGACTGCTGTGCGGATCGGTTAGCGGTTCCCCTCTGTCGGTGGCGTGCTTGCGGGTCTGCTGGCCACCCGTTGCTGGCGGCACCGCTGCTTCCCTGACCAACTCAGCCTCGGTAGAGTCGGGCATCTCACGAAGGGTGACCCGCATGCACGAGCAAACCGTACGTGCTCGCCATCGACGGGGAACCTGCTCGTCGCGTGCGATCATCTTCGATCGCAGCGGCCACATCATCGTCGCGGTCGGGCAGAAAGAGAACACGAGCAGATGTTTCGCGCCCGGCTGGGTGGAGCACGATGCCGTGGAGATCTGGGACAACGTCCGTGAGGTCGTCGCTCAGGCTCTCGCCAAGGCGCAGCTCAGCAAGAAGGACCTGTCGGCTGTCGGCATCACCAACCAGCGTGAGGCCACCCTGGTCTGGGACAGGAACACCGGCGAGCCGGTCTACAACGCCATCGTCTGGCGGGACACCCGCACTCAGAAGATCGGGCGCGAGGAGCTCGGCGGCGAGGGCTGGCGCGGACAAGTACAAAAGCTGCCGTTGGCACTGCTGGCCACCTACTTCCTCCGGTCCCAGGTCAAATGGGTCCTCGCAACGTCGAGGGCGCGGAACGCGGGCCGGTGACCTGGTGATGGGCACCATGGACACCTGGGTGCTGTGGAGACCTCACGGGCGGGGTCAGCGGCGGCGTGCACGTCACCGATGTCTGCAACGCGTCCCGCGCCACATGCTGATGGACCTGACAGACCCTCGACTGGGATCCCGCCATCGCCGCGGATATGACCATCCCGATGTCGCATGCCGCCGAAGATCAAGTCATCGGCGGAGGTCTGCAGCGTAAGGCCGTGAGCAGGATCTCCTGGCGAGGCATCGATAGCCGGCATCCTCGGCGACCAGCAGGCCGCCACCTTCGGACAGGCCTGCTTCGAGCGCGGAATGGCGAAGAACACCCTACGGCACTCGGCTGTTTTCATGCTGATGAACACCGGCGAGGAGATCGATCCCTCAAGAACGGGCTGCTGACCACTGCGCCGCTACCACGAATCGGCGACGCAAGCCCGTCTACACGCTGGAGAGGATCATCGCGGTGGCGAGGGTCGCTGCAGTGCAGTGGCTGCGCGACAACCTGCGGATGTTCGGCTCGGCACCTGAGGTCGAGGCCCTGGCGGCCACCGTCGAGGACTACGGCGGCGCCACCATCCGTGCCGGCATTCTCGAGCTGTTCGCTTTCGCACCGCGGCGCGGCTGACGCCCGCGGTGCGCTGGTGGGCCCTGACCCGCTACGTCGACCGCGTGCGCATCGCCCGTGCGGTCCTGGGCCACCGCCTTCCAGACCCGCAGGTGCTGGACGCGATGGAGGCTGACTCGGGTGTGGAAGCGACGGAGCTGAAGGTCGATGGCGGCATGACCGCCAACGCGAGACCCTGATGCAGTTCCAGGCCATTAGCCAACTCCGGGGTGGACCGTGATTGCGTCCCGTGGTCGCGGAGATCCACGGCGCTCGCCGCCTATGCCGCCGGCGGCATCGCTGTCGAGTACTGGGCGGGAGCAGGACGTCGTCGACAACTGGGCGGAGGACAAGCGCTGGGCCCCGGAGATGGACCAGGCTGAAGCGTGATCGCCTGTGCCACCCTGCCTGCAGAAGGCCGTCACCAAGACCTTCCGACTGGGTGGATGACGACGTGACCGAGGTGGGTCGAGTACGGTGAAAGGTCCGCGGGTGAACTGACTCGTCAAAGGTGGAGCCGCCGATCTGATCTGCGGCCCACCTTTCGTCAGTATAGAGGATCCCGCCCGCGAGTATGGTTGCCGGAACTGGCGGCGTCCGGGTGCCATCATGCCGTGGTGGCGACGGGGACGCGCAGGCGCACACCGACGCGACGAAGCGATGATGACCCTGGGGAGGCGAGCCTGCCAGGCCAGTTGGTCCCTGAATCTGCCGAAGACCGGTGGTAACTTTCGCCACGGTTTTGCTAGAGAGTGGCGGTAACGTGTTGCCTATTGTCCCGGTGCACAATAGGCAAGGTGTTTCCTTGGCAGATTCCAGCATAGTTTCCCCAATGCTGACGAAATGCCTTTGACAAGGAGTTTTGCTGTCAGGTGAAAATCTGAGCGGGGTCTGTCTATTTGGCATATCGGTTCCACGGCAAGACGATGGTTGATATGCTTCCCTCGTGAGTGCTGTTTCCCGTTGAAAGACAATCCTCTGTGACGATCGTCCTGGTCTGAGTGGGCTTTTCACAATGGTGTGGCAGCGGCGTGTGGCGGATGCCGCCGACCTCGGTTAGCTGCCTGTCCTTGTCGTCGTGATGAACCGTGCGGGTGCCGCCGGCTGACGCCGGGCACTGCTGAGGAATCGAGTGGGATCAATGTTGACGTTGGGTGGTTTTCTACGCTTCTGGCAGCCACGGCTGCTGGTGCAGAAGCGCACTCTAGACCGGGTGTTGAACCATAGTTCCTAATGAAGGCCCATTATGAATCCATTTGATGACACATCTGCTGATTTCCTGATCCTTGTTAATTTAGAATCAGCGACGCTTGTGGCCTGTGTTCGCTGATATCCCACATGGCTGGAGACAGGTTGCGGGTCCGCTCCACGCGGGAGGCGATGGCCTGGGTCGATGAAAACTGGACTGATATGCGACCCGCCTCGTCGCATAGCGCGATGGATTGGGGCAGCTGGGCGCTGTTGCCCGGTCGTCCACGTCTTATTGCCGTTTTGCAGAACTGCATCAGAAGTGGATTGTGGGGGCGCCACCGTAATAATGCGGGTTCCCTCCCTGTGGTGAGGTGGCTGTTGCCTTATCTCACGCCGAAGACTCTTCCGGCTGAAGCGCCGGATCTTCTCTGTGTTTTCAGCACGCCGGTGACGACCATTCGGATCTGCCCTGATCGGTGTCTGAGACGTGCACCTGCTGATCGGACCAATGCTGGAAATGATCACGCGGCCCTGGCTCATTCATCCAGTGCCTCGCGGCGACTCGGTGTGGGTTCCGCTGCCGAGCGCACGGAATACTCTCAGCCGGGCTTCGAGAGTCCGCTCGACTTCTGGCGTGAGGCGCTGGACGCATTCCGCCTGCCATCGACCTACCGGCCACGCACGAGGGGTGCCGGAACGCACCGGGCGGCGTGGACGAAATTGCCCGTCGAGATCAGCGCCGACCTGCGTCCCGGCTCGATGCGCGCTCGCCCAGCGGGCCGGCACCTGCCTGTTCACAGTGCTCCAGGCCGGGCTCTGTGCCCTGCTGCCGTCGGCATCGGCGCCAACGACGTCCCGGTGGGCGTGATACCCCCTGAGTGGCGATCCGGGTGACTCTTTGCGCGACGCGGTCGTCTGCGTGCGGATCTCTCCGGCAATCCGGCTTTCGAAGAGCTGCCTGCGCAGAGTGAAGGCCGGCTGGGCCGCCTTCGAGGCTCAGGAGGTCCTGCTTGACGCCGTCGTGGAGGAGCTTCCAGCCCGCCCAGGGTCGGGCTTGCGCGCGCCGCCTTCAGGTCCGCACTGGCCCTGACGGCCGCCGGTGCTCTGGGCGCTGGTAGCAACGGATCGTCTCCGCCACGCGCCGAGGCCGGTCCGCCCTGGCGTCGACCTTGCTGACGTTCACAGGGGCACCTCTCGGCAGGCGTCGCCGGCCTGACCGGTGTCCTCGGGGTTCGCCGCCGACCTGTGGACGGACACGGAGGCGGCCGCGATCGGCCGCCGGCTGATGCGGCTGCTCGGCGACGTCGCCGCGATCGGGAGCTGCGGCTCTCGGACATGCAGTCGTCCTGCTGCCTGAGGGATACGCGGCGCGCACGAGTCCGGGCCTATGGGCCCTGCCCCCGCAACTCCCGGAGCTGTTCCGCGCCCAGGTGGCGGCGCGCGCGGCGCACCAGCGGTGGAATGTGGTGACGAGTCGATCTCCTTCGTGGAGCTGGACCGCCTCTCGGACCGGTGGGCAGCGCTTCTCGCCGAGACCGGGATCGAGCCCGGAGGACGTCGTGGCCTGCTGCCTGGAGCGATCGGTCCTGTCCATCGTGATGTTGCTCGCGGTGATGAAGGCCGGGGCCGTCTGGCAGCCGATCGATCAGCTACCCGGATGGGCGGATCCTCCTTCCTGGTGGCTGACTCCGGGGCCCGGCTCGTGGTGTGCGCGACCCAGGATGCTGGGCGCTTCACGGTGCCGGTCCTGCTCGTCGACGACGCGGACGTCGAGCAGCGGCTCGTCGCCACGCCGCCAGCCCGCCCAGCGTCTTGCAGGATGTCCGCCGCGGTGCCCTGCCTGATCCACACCTCCGGCTCCACCCGGGCGGCCAGGGGTGCTGGTCACACATGAGGGCCTGGCGGCCCTGGGGCCGAGGCTACCGGGAGCGCCCTTGGTGTTGGGCCAGGCGGCGTCTCGCTCCAGTTCGCGCTCACACTAGTTTCGACGGATCAGTTTGCGAGATGACCCGGTGCCTGCTCGCGGGGCGACCGCCTCGCGCACGGTGCCCGGGCAGGCCCGCTCCTCGACGGTGACTGCTCGAGCTCCTGTCGCGGGCCCAGCCATGCGATCCTCACCCCGTCCACCGTGGTGGCGAGTCGGGACGACACCTCCCCGACAGGCTGGGACTCGTGGTGGCCGGCGGGTCGCTTTAATACCCGCAGCTCACGCCAGTGGGGCCGCTGATCGGCTGCGTGCATGTCCAGCGGTACCGGCCACGGAGCGCGATCTACGTCACCCATCGCGGGTCCTCCGGAGGACCAGGCCGGTCCCGATCAGGCGGCCCCTCTCTCGGGAAGGTGGTCTGCGTCCTCGACCGAGTGGTTTCGCCCAGTTCCGGACGTGCAGCGTCGGCGGCTCTATGAGCGGGCCGTCCTTGGCAGAGCTGCCTGGGACGTCCGGAATGACCGCGTCCCGTTTCATCGCAGGACCCCGCCGGGTGGCGCGAGCGGCTGTACCGCGCAGGCGATCTCGTCGCCGCGGGCTGACGGTGAGCTGCGCTTCGTCGGACGTGCACCGACGACCAGGTGGAGATCCGCTTCCGCGTCCAGAACTGGATGAGGTCGTCTCGGCGCTGCTGGCGGTTCCCGGGGTGAGCGCAGGCTGTCAGCAGCCGCACCACGCACCGCCGTGGGTGACAGCCTGCGCCTGGGTCGCTGAGCCAGCATCGAGTCGAGTGGGGTCCGCGCCGCGTCGGCGGCTTCCGCCTACATGGTGCCTTCCGCGATCATCCCGCTCGGCGAGTTCGACGTCGAGCGGCAAAGCTGGACTTATCGCCCGGCCCTGCCCGATTTCATGGCCTCGCCCAGCTGACCAGGACGCCAGGCCCGCACGCCTGCCCAGGAACGGGTGTGCGCCGCCTTCGCAAGGAGGCCCTGGGGCTGCCGGACGTGGCGTGGACGCCGACTTCTTTTGCGTCGGGTGGGCGTTTCGCTGCTGGCGGCCAGGGTCGTCTCGCTGCTGGGTGGTGCCGCCTCCGGGTGCGGCTGCGTGACGTCTTCGAGGCGCGTACGCCGCGCGAACTCGCGGGTCGGCTGCGTGCGTGCGACGAGGCCGCGCCGGTCCCGATCACGCAGTGTGAGCGCTGCATGTCGAGCCCCAGCCCGCCCAGGTGCGGGCCTCGTTCGCGCAACAGCGGCTGTGGACGGTGGACCAGCTGGACGGCCCCTCGGCGGCCTACTCAACATTCCGCTGGCCGTCCGGGCAGCCGCCCCGCTCGACGTGCCGGCCCTGGGTCTCGCGTTGCAGGACGTGGTCCGGCGCGCGGGCGTTGCGCGCGCAGTGATGCTGGTGTCCGTGACGGCGAACCACTGCAGGTGGTGCGTGACGTTTCCCATCGGCCGAGATGCTCGCGGCGACCCTCGACGCGCGGTGGCTCGAGCCCAGGGCAAGGCGAACTCGTCCACCCGCCGGGCTGCGCACGTCTTCGACCTGGAACGCGACCTGCCGGTCCGGCTGTGGGTGATCAGGACCGACGGGGACCAGCACACCCTGCTGCTCGTGCTGCACCACGTCGCGGGTGATGACGCCTCGATGATCCCGCTCCTGCGCGACCTCAGGACCGCCTACGAGGCGCGCGCGCGCCATGCCGACCCGTCGTGGCAGCCTGCCTGTGCAGTGCGCCGGCTACTCCCTGTGGCAGGCCACCGCCCGGGTCGGGCAGGGAGTTCGATTCCCCAGACCGAGTGGTGGCGCCAGTACCTCGCCGGCATCGCTCGGGTCCGCTGCGGCGGACGGCCAGCAGGACCTGGGCGGCGCCGGCCCGCTGACGCAGACCTGCCGGATCGGCTGATGTCCCACGAGGCCTCACGCTGGCTGGCGGCGCACGACGCGTCGGTCTTCATGGTCTGCCATGCGGCCGTCGCCGCGCTGTCAACCGGCTGAGCGCGATGACATCCCCCTCGGCCTGGTGAACGCTGGACGTGATGATGCCGCGCTCACGGAGCTGGTCGGGTTCTTCGTCAACACGCTCGTGGCGCGCCACGACCTATCCGGGGGGCCGACCCCCTCAGAGCTGGTGGCGGCTTCCCGGGAGGCTGTGTTGGGGGCTTTTGGGCATGCAGTGCGCTTCGACGCCGTGGTCGACGCGGTCGCGCCGTCTCGCACGCCGAGGGTGCACCCGCTGTTCCAGGTGATGGTGAACCACCCTCGTCGAGACAGGCGGGGCGCAGCCAGGCTGAGGCTGCCGGGGGTGCGCATCGAGGACCTCCCGCTGGCCGCGACCAGCGCCAAGGTCGACCTCACCTTCAACATGGGCGAGCACCACGATGCCGGGGGGAAGCCGCAGGGGATCGACATCTCCCTGGACTATGCAGCGGACCTCTTCAGCGACTCCCTCCGCCCGGACCTGCTGCGCAGGGTTCCTGCAGGTGCTGCGGTTCTTCGCCGGGCATGGCCCGGATCCCCATCGGTCGGGCCGACGTGCTCACAGGGAACACGCGGAGGCGACGTTGCGCGGGGAGCCGCGCCGCAGCCGATGACCTTCCTGAGCTGTTCGAACGGGCGGTGGACGCGCACCCGGACTCTCCGGCGATCCGGTTCGAGACCAGGAGCTGACCTATCGCCAGCTCGACGGACGAGCCAATCGCCTGGCCCACTGGCTCATCGCGCGCGGTGCCGGGCCGGAGACCACCATCGGGTGGCCGGTTACAAGAGGATCGAGACGGTGCCGCCATTCTCGCCGTCGAGAAGGCCGGCGGCTACGTCTCGATCGACCCTACCGGATGATCGGATCCGGTACATGCTCGCTGATGCGGGGCCGCTGCTGGTGCTCACTCCGCTGCCGTGCTGGAGGTTCGGGGAGCTGGCGGTGAGAGCTGGGACGACGAGCATCGTCGCCGGGATCGCGGCGATGCCAGCGGACCGCGTGACGACGCCGACCGGATCGCGCCGCTGGATCCCCGGCACCCGAGCTATGTGATCTACGCTCTGGTTCGACGGGCAGGCCGAGAGGGGGTCGGTCACCCACAACGGCCTGGCCGCACTGGCCGAGCCCAGCGGGAGGGTCTGACCTCGGCCCCGGTGCCAAAGGGTGATGCAGTTCATGTCCCTCAGCTTCGACGCCTCGGTGCTGGAGCTGGCCCTCGGCCTGTTCACCGGCAGCGTGCTGGTCGTGGTCCCGAGCGCTGCGCAGCATATCAGCTGAACTGGGGCGTACTTGGCCGAACACGGCGTCACTGTCGGCGCGTTGACGCCAACGCCGCGACGCCACATCGCTCCCGGAGCCTTCCCGGACGGCATGACCCTGCTCTAGGGCGGCGAGCCGCTTCCCTCAGCGTCGCGGAACGCTACACCCGCCAGGGACACCAGGTCGACAACAAGTACGGGCCGACGAGGCGACTCGACACGGCATGGCACGCTTCCAGCGGGACACCGCGACCGTCCCGATCGGCCGGGTGATCACGGGTGTGGAGGTCCGCGTCCTCGACCCCTGAGGCAACCGGTGCCCGATGGTGTTCCCGCTCACATCGCCGGCGTAGGGCTGGCACGCGGCTATCTGCGCCATCCGGCCTGACCGCGTCGAGGTTCGTGGCCGCCACCTGGGGTGAGCCGGGGCGTTGATGTACCGCACGGGCGATGTCGTGGTACGCCGCCCCGACGGCGTGCTGGAGTTCGTGGGCCGCTCGGACCGCCAGGTGAAGGTGCGCGGCTTTCCGGATCGAGCCTGGGCGAGGGTGGAGGCGCGCTGCGATGCCTGCCCGGTGTGAGCTCGGCAGCGCGCTGCTGTACCCCAAGACCGATGAGGACGTGCGTCTCGTCGCTGCTACGTGGCGACAAGCAGGCCCGTCGGCTTCGACGCCGCCAGAGCACGGGAGTCCCTGGCGCAGTTGTTGCCCGCCCACGAGGTGCCCGCGGCGATGTCGTCGCGCTGGAGGTCCTGCCACCACCGTCAACGGCAAACTCGATGCCGGGTCGCCGCCCATTCCGGTGTGGGAGGTGGCACCAGCGGTCGAACTTGAGAGGTCAGACTTCCTGGCGGAGCTGTGGGCCGAGGTCCTCGGTGAGACAGCGCTTCGGGGGCGTTCGACAACTTCTTTCGAGGTGAGGAGGCAACCTCGCTGCTGGCTGGAGGTCACCGCGCGGGTCGCCGACCGGCTGGGTGAGTGCCGCTGCGCACCATCTTCGACAGGCCTGTGCTCCGTGACCCGAGCCGCCGTCCTGGAGGAGATCCTCTTTGGCGACATCTAGCCCGCCTTGCCCATCCTGCCGAAAGAATGAAGATGTCCATCATCGAAGAGTCTCCTGATATCAAGAACGCAAGCGGGCGTTGCTCGCCCAGCGGCTCCGCAAGGCGAAGACCACACCGAGTGGGATCAGCGCGAGGGAGCGGCGGTCTCGTTGACCCCGGCGCAGCGGGGACTGTGAGTGAAACAGCGCATGGACCCCGGATCCGCCGCCTATTCCGTGGGGTTCGGGTTGCGGTTGCGGGGCGTGCTCGCTGTAGGCGCGGTCGAGGTAGCCGTGCGGGCGGTCACTGAGCGGTACGACATCCTCGGTGCCGTCTTTCCCGCCGATCCGGCGGGAGGCCCATCGTGGTGCTGCGACCGGGACTCGACCCGCACCTCGAGCATCTCGACCTCGCGCCGCGGCTGACCCGCGGGCTGCGGCCGAGGAGGCCTTCAGCGACCTGCTGGCGCGTCCCGTTCGACCTCGAAATCGGGCCGGTCGCCCGGTGGCTGGTGGTCCGGCTCGGTGAGGACGACGCCGCCGTGATAGCAACGTTCCACCACATCGTGCTCGACGGCTTGTCGAACAGGCTGCTGCTGGATGACCTGAGACAGGCCCTGGACCAGGCGCAGCGAGGTGTACCAGTAGACCTCGGGCTGCGTCCGCTGCAAGTATGAGGACATCGCCGTCTGGGAAGCCGGCCGAGCGCGTCGCGCTGCGTGAGCGTGTGCGGGCTGGGCTGAGGTGCTCTCGGACCGGCAGAACCTCGAACTCGACATCGCCGCCTCGCGGCCCGCGGTGGTCTCCAGCCGGGGCCCGCACCCACAGGTTCCAGTTGCCGGCCGCCGTCATGGACCAGCTCAGGGCGCTCGCCGCGTCTCAGGGGGCGACGCTGTACATGGCGATGCTCGCCCTGTACCAGCTGCTCCTGGCCCGGCACAGCCAGCAGCGCCGGTTCGTCATCAGGACGGCCGTCGCCAGCCGCGACCAGCTGGGGCGAGAGATCGTCGGCACCTTCGTCAACATGCTGCCCGATGCCCGCGACCCTCGACGGCGACCCCACGTTCCGTGACCTCCTGGGGCGCGCCAGGGCTGTGGCGGTCGACGCCTTCAGCAGGCAGCACGTCCCGTTCGACGACATCCTGCGCGAGCTGGATGTCACCACGATTTCTCGGCATCTCGCCCATCTTCCGGGTCTCGCTGGCCGTCGACGAGCTGGGGTCGGCCGTGAGGACCGGAACCAGCAGGTGACCGGTCTCCGGCTGGAGGAGCTGGGGGTTGAGTCGTCGGTGACCCACTACGACCTGGGTCTCCACCTCCCGTGCGCACGACGGCGGCTACGCCGCCTCCCTGACCTACGGACCGACCTGCTGACACAGCAGGCGGTGGAGAAACCCCTGGCAGGGCGGCTGGAGAGGTTGCTGGCCTCTGTGGTCGCCGCCCGGATGCCCCGTCAGGACGCATGACCTGTTCACCAGCAAGGAGCGCGGGCTACTGGGATCGTGGTCGCTCGGCGCAGTCGGGACGGGGGAGCCCGACTCGACCCTGGTGGACATCACCGCCCAGTTCGCCTCGCGGTCCCCCGACTCACCGGCAGTCGTCGACGGTGACAGGAGCATCACGTCGGCGGAGCTGCACCAGTGCGCCGACGACCTGGCCTTCAGGCTCAGTGGCCTGGGGGTCGGCCCCGGACGCGGGTCGCCGTGGCCTGGGCGACTCGATCGAGGCCGCCTGCGTCATCCTCGGGGTGCTGCGGGCCGGCGGCGCCTACCTGCCCCTGGACCCGTCCCTGCCCAGGGACCGCCTGGAGTTCATCCTGGCCGACTCCCGCAGCGTGCTGTGCATCCACGACGACTCCCTCGACGTCGGCGGGGTGCGGTCCATGCCGTATGCCGCCCTGGCCGACTCGAAGCCGGCGATGGCCGTCACGAAACCCGGCGCGGACAATCTCGCCTACGTCATCTACACCTCCGGGACCACGGGCAGGCCGAAGGGCGTCGAGGTGACACACCGGGAGATCTCCCGCTATCTCTGCGGGACATATCACGTGAGCTGGAGATTGTGCCCGGCGCCAGCTATGCACTGCTGCAGTCGCTGGCCTTCGACTTCAGCCTTCTGATGTTCTACCTTCCCCTGGTCAATGGCGGGACACTGCACGTCACCGACGGCCGGATCACCGGGGATCAGCTGGCGGGATTCCTGGAACGCCACCGCGTCGACTATCTCAAGATGGCCCCTCCCACCTGGCGGCGATGACCTCCGAGGTGGGGGTCGAACGGTCCTGCCCGCCGGGGCTCGTGCTGGCGGGCGAGGGCTCCCCATCCGACCCTGGGCATCGAGGTCGCCTCCCGCGCGGGCTGTCGGATCGTCAACTCCTATGGGCCGACGGAGACGGTTGTCGCCTGCTCCGTGGCCCCGGTCGTGGCTGATGAGGCCGTGCTGGAGCCGGTGTGGCCGGTCGGCAGGCCCCTGCCCGGGGTGCGTTGCTACGTCCTCGACGAGGCGTTGCGGCCGGTGCTGCCCGGCGTACGTGGCGAACTGTACGTTGCCGGGCGTCTCGCCGCGACCACCTCTCACGCCCGGGGCTGACCTCGGCGCGGTTCTGGCCGACCTTCCACGGCGTCGGCGAGCGCATGTACCGCACCGGGGACGTGGTCTCGTGGCGTCCGGACGGGTCCTTGGCCTTCCATGGCCGCACCGATGACCAGATCAAGATCCGCGGCTACCGCGTGGAGCTCGGCGAGGTCGAGGCGGCGCTGGAGCGGGTGGACGGTGGCCCCAGTGCGTCGTGGACCTGCGCGGCGAGGCCGGCAGGGAGCATCTGGTCAGCTGGATCGGTGGGAGGCCGGCGCGGACCCTGCTGCCCGACTCCGAGCTGCAGGCTGAACTAGGCGAGGGAGCTGCCCGGTACATGGTGCCGCGCGTCCCGCGGCCGTTAGCCAGTTCCCCATGAAGGGGCATGGCAAGATCGACCGCCGGGCCTGGCGAGGCCCGATCGCGCCCGGCTCGCCGGGCACGTCGCCGCGGAACCCCACGGAGCAGATCTCGCGGATGTCTTCTCCCAGCTGCTGGAGGTCGATTCCCCCAGCGCCGTCGCTGACTTCTTCGACCTGGGTGGCGACTCGCTGTATGGCCACGAAGGTTGCTGCCCGCATGAAGCCGCTCCTCGGCGAGGGGCATCGGTCGAGGGTCATGGACGTCATCGCGCATCCGACGATCGAGGCCTGCGGCGCTGGTGATGGGTGGCTCGCCTCCGGGCGTGGGGACTGCGTCTCTGCGAGCTCACGCCTCCCACCGACCCGGCGGCCAGGACGATGTCCATCGTCGCGGTGCCCTACGCGGGGCCAACGCCAGCGTCTACTCCGACGGCAGGCCTCTAGCATCGTATGACTCACTCCATCGAGCCGCCGGGCATGACCCGATGCTCGCAGACAGGAAGTGCACCTGTGACGCAGCTGGCGGCGAGTCGCCGACGGATTGTGGAAGGCGCGTCGAGGGCTGGTGTACGGGCACTGCGTCACGATGCCATCACCACGGCTGGTGGCCGAGGGAGCTGACGCGGCGCCGTGAGATCGACGGTCTAGCTCGGTGCCTCCCGACCGCGCGTCCACGGGCGGATCATCGGCCTGGCGCATTTGGCCGCCCGCGACTGGCTCACCGGCGCGACCTGCAACCTCGCGAACTGTGGCGGGCATGGGAGCGGTCTGGCCAGCGCATGGACGCCGGCCGTGCGCTACATGGTCAGGCGATGCGTCGGGACGGCCACCACCGCTACGCCGAGGACTATTTCACCGAGGATATGCGAGCAGACGGCGGTGCGTTTCGACGCGTCATCAGCGTCATCGGGAGTCGATTCCAGGCGACGCGCGGTTCTGGGGAGAGCTTGCAGCAATGAGTGGATGGTCTACACCGACCGGGTCGCGTCGGTGCTGATCGAGGATGCTGTGGCCACTACTTCCTCGACTACCGTGCTGACGAACTGGCCGAGATCATCGACGACCCACCTGCGGATGCGAGGGCGCCGAGTCCCAGATGACCTGCGCCTTAGCGACGGCGTGGACGCCACCTGGTGGCTGCACGCTCCCACCGCGAGGAAGCGCCGGAACGGTCGGCCGGGCCGCCAGCCGCACGCACTCGCTGCTCAGCGGCCGCATCGACTCGATCGCGCCCTCCCCGGCCTCGCGCAAGGATTCGGTCTGATGATCGCCTTCGGGCAGGTGACTCTCGTTCACCGGTTCGACGCACTGACCGGAGTTCGCTCTTCCGCGCTCTGGGTGGCACACGCAGACCGGCGACCTGCTGCTGTTCGGCCTGACCGGGGGTCCTCGCGCGCGCTGCCGATCGTCATCGTCATCGCCGTTTGACCGGCGCCATCGTCGACCGGTTCCGACCGCCGCAAGCGTGACCAATCGGTGCGGACTGCGCCTGCGGCGGCGACGCATGGCGGGTCCTCCTGCTGCGCTGGTGTCGGCGGGCAGATGCAGCTGTGGAGACATGATGCTGGTCTTCGGGCTGGTGGCGTGTGCGTCACCTTCCAACGCGTGGCGTCCGAGTCCGCCGTCCCGCAGATCGTCAAAGCGCTACCTGGGACACGCGAACGGGATGATGCAGTCGGCGATCGGCGCCGCGAACTTCAGCCGCTCCGCTGTTCGGGGTGGCTCTGCTCGCGATTCTTCGGGTTGCAGGGGATCCTGCTGTCGACATCGTCTCTGTGTCCTTTCGCCATGGGCATCGTCCTGGCTATCGGGTTCGGCGGCCACGCCGGATATCGACAAAGTCCCTGTGGGACGCAGGTGTGCAGCGGTTTCCGGTTCTCCATGCGGGCAGGTCCTTTCGCATGCCCGTCTGTTCGCCGTCGATGTCTCTTCCCTAGCCCGATCCTCGCTGGTGAATCCGATGGTGCTGAGGCTTCGCTCACCTGCACAGGGGGTGGGATTGCGGCCGAGTGGCGGGAGCCGGTGGTGTCCTGGGCGGCTCTCGGTCGCGAGCATCTGGGGTGAGGCCTCGCGTCGGGCGGATGGACACCATCCGCTGGTTGACGGTCGTCGTGGGCTGCTGCGCGTCGTCGGCGTGGCGGCCCAACCTGGTCCTGATCTGTGCCGGGTCGCTTCGCGGTGTCCGCGAGGCATCGTACTGGGCACGCTTGGGATCGTCGCGACGATCATCCGACGGTGCCGCCCGGATGCAGGGGCGGGTCGCCCAGCCATCGCACACGATGAGTCTCGACTGCGAGCCGCCCGAGTCGGCTGCGGTGCTCGCAGAGACCGCCTGATGGAGTGGCTGATGCGTTTCCCACCTTCGAGTCCATGCAGCCCATACCGTCCTCTCGGTGAGGGTGGGGACGCGCCATCGCCCTGGTGTACGATGCTGTGCGGTCTCGTCTCGATCCTGCTACGGTGCTGGTGACGCTGCGGTGGCGGACGCTGGCCCACATTTCGACGACGGTGACGGTAGCGATGCGCGGCCGGACGAAGCCTGAGTCGGTCTGGCGGCAGACCGGGCGCGCGCGGCAGCGGTGAAACGTGGCGTTGTGCCGCCAGCGAGGAGAATCCGGCGATCTGGACCTCAGCCCAGCTGGAGCCGGTAGGCAAACTGGAGGGAACTGGCAGCTGGGTCGTTGGCAAAAAGTGCGCGACCTCTGCTATGACGTTGAGACATGCGCGTCGCACGATGGGCTCTGAGCTGCTGCGGCGTGACGATGGTCACGGCCGCTGACGGCCCGCTGAGCCGTAACCGGCGGATCGCCTGATTGCTCGGTTTCGCCGGGTGGAAGGTTGCCGGGATCTTCCGCTACCGGTGGGCTGGAGCCTACCGCTGCTGTCACGCCTGGGTACAGCGCGAGGTGATCTTCGCCATGAATTCGGCGGGCGGCGTCTTCACGCTTCTCTCGTGAGTGGTCTACCTCCTGCTGGTGATCCTCCTGGAGGGCCGCCGGAACCCCTACGAGCTCGCGTTGCGCCGGAGCTGGGGGTTGCTGGCCGGCCTGGGGATAGGGCCGCCCTGCTGCTGGTGTGCTATGCCGTGGTGGCCTTGCCCGGGGGATACCAGATCGGCGTGGTCTCCCACATCCAGTACGGGGGCTGATCAGAAAAGGTCTTTCGCCGCGGGTATCATCGCCGGTGTCTCGGAGGAGCTGATCTAGCGAGGCGGGCTGTACCGTTGCATCGAGGATGTCCTCGGGACGTGGGGCGGGATCCTCGTCTCGGGCCTGGCCTTCGGCCTGGTGCATCTCCGCAATCCGAACGGGAGCCTGTGGGCCGCTGCCGCCATCGCGCTGGAGGCCGGGCTGCTGTTCGGTGTCCTGTATGCGCTGACCCGCTCGCTGTGGGTGTATCGGCTTCCACGCGGCATGGAACATCACGCAGGGACCGCTGATGGGGGTGCCGATCTCCGGCACCAGCGCCGGTCCCTCTGTGCTGCAGACGACGACGACCGGCCCGGACTGGCTGACCGGTGGCTCCTTCGGGCTCGAGGCCAGCGTGACCACAGTCCTTCTCCTCACCCCTGCTGGCGGTAGTCCTCAGGGGTGCGCCTGGCGCGCACGGCCCCGTCGTCAAACCCCTCTGGAAGCGCCGGGCCGGGCGGCAAGGTCCGTGAGCTGAGGCGTGGAATCATGGCCTCATGCCAGATACGATTCCCCAGACACCTGATCCTGCGCTCAGGGCCGCGACGCATCGTCGTCGGGGTGGCAGAGCCCATCGCGGGCCTAAGGCGCCTTTCGTCATCCGCGCGCTGCGGGACGCCGGACATGAGGTCAAGGTGGTGCCCACCGAGGCGGCGCTGCGGTTCATCGGCGCGCCCGCCCTGGCGGCGGTCTCCGGGGCACCGGTCTCCTCTGGGGTGTTCGACGACCCCGGCGGCTGTCGAGCATGTGGCGACGGGGGAGTGGGCCCGAACTGGTCGTGGTCGCCCCAGCCTCGGCGGACCTGCTGGCCCGGGTCGCCGCTGGCCGGGCCGACGACCTGCTCACCGCGACGATCCTGACCACCACGGCCCCGGTCCTGCTCGCGCCGGCCATGCATCCCCAGATGTGGCTGAACCCGGCCACGCAGGAGAACGTGGCCACGTTGCGGCGCCGGGGATTGACGGTGCTGTCACCTGATTCGGGACGCCTGACCGGCCAGGATTCCGGGGTGGGCCGGCTGCCCGATCCCGACCGGATCGTCACGGAGGCCTTGGCTGTGCTGGAGTCCGCCGACGCCGAGGGCCTGCCCACCGGACTGGAGGGTAGGCGCGTGGTGGTCTCGGCGGGTGGCACCCGTGACCCATCGACCCCGTCCGTTTTCCTCGGCAATCGCTCCTCCGGCCGGCGGGGCTGTGCCATAGCGCGGGCCGTTGCGGCCCGCGGCGCTCGCGTTTCTCTCGTGTCGGCACACGTGGAGCCTGGTCTCCTGACCCAGCTGCCGCAGGCCATCGAGGTGGTGCCGGTGAACACGGCCCTGGAGCTAAACGATGTCGTGCGGCACCTGTGCACCGACGCCGATGCCGTGTTCGCATGGCCGCTGCGGTCGCCGACTACCGGCCCGCCGCCGTGGCCACCACCAAGATCAAGAAGCACAGCCTGGACAACGGGGACGATGGGCTGGACGACGAGACAGGCATCGTTCCGGCGCCGGTGATCAGCCTGGTGGAGAAACCCCGACATTCTCGCGGGCTGGTCTCCGACCGCCCGGAGCGATGGTATGGCCGGACCGTCGTGGTCGGTTTCGCGGCGGAGACGGGCGACGAGGACGGGGACGTCCTCAGCCACGGGGTCGCGAAGGCCTGGCGCAAGGGGGCCGACCTGCTGGCGGTCAACGCCGTCGGCCCGGCCCTCGGATTCGGTGACGTGCCCAACGCCGTGGTCGTCCTGGATGCCCAGAACGTGGTGGGCCCGGGCCTCAGGCAACAGGACGAGGTGGCGGGCGCTGGCCGATACGTCATGCCAGCGCCTCAAGTCCGCCTGAGAAGGGTTTCGGCCCGGTAGGTAGCGGCACATGGCTGGTCTGCCTGCCAGGATCTGCTGGCTACCGGATCGCAGGCTCTGCCTATGTGAAACGCATCTCAGCCGAACTTTCCCACTTATCTTTTCAGGGTGTTATGTTAAAGGCGGGAAGTTGAGAGGAAAACTATGGACGAACAGAGCCTTCAGAACTCAGGAACGGCTCCGTCTTGTGGGGACGGACCAGCACAAGTGGAGGTGAAAGATTGCCGTCGGCAAAATCGGTGCTGGAGACCCTCAGTGCCTTTCTCCAACGGTGCGGGTGGCATCGTCTTGATCAGGTGGCCGAACGGGAGGGTTTCTCTCGGTGCCGGGTTTCGATGCTGTTGCCCAGCGAGACGCGTTGCTTTCGCGATGCGCCGAGATGGCACCCACAGTGCGGCCCGACGTCCTGCTGATGCCCTTCGAGGGAATGTCGTGCTGGTGGCGACGGTGCCCGAGGCTGCCGCGTGACAAAGCCGCACGTGACTGCGAGGACGCTACCAGGGCAGCTAGCTACAGGACCGGCGACGGTGATGTGGAAGCTGCAGCACTACGAGATCGATCGGCTGGTTGAGAGCATGCCCAGCCGGTGTGGGACGAGGAACCCATTCCTGCAGCCCGGCTGGGATCTGAACACAGGCACTCGCCTCCTACTGTGCGGGTCAGCGTCAGGACCGTCGGACCTTCGTGCAGGGGCGATGAGGGTGGCCTGCGGCGGCTCAGGATTATGCGCGATGCCACCCCACCTCGCGGCTCTTCTCGCGCTGGGTGAATATCCCCATGAGTTCTTCCCGCGGCTCACCATCACTTTCGCGGTTTTCCCCGGAGCTACGAAGGGCGAGATTGGGACAGGGACGCGGCTGCTGGACAGCGCCACACTCAACGGGTCAATTCAGAGCTCGTCGAGGAAGGTCTCACTAGTCAGGAAGAAGCAGGCGTCAGGGAGCTCTCCTTGATGAGGTCTACCGCCGCGAACTGCCTGACTATCCATTGGTGGCAGTGCGAGAGGCCCTGGTTAATGCGCTCATGCACCGGGACTATTCGCCGATGGCGCGCGGCACCCAGGTGCAGCTCAACATGTATGTGGACCGGTTGGAAGTGGTCAGCCCAGGAGGGCTGTATGGGGCGGTGACCCTGCGCACGCTGGGGACGGCTGGGGTCAGCTCGACCCGCAGCCAGCGCCTTGCCACGCTGCTGGAGCATGTGCGGTTCCCAGGCGGCGGGTTTCGTCGCTGAGAGACCGGGGCACTGGTTTGCCGTGATTGCGGCGGAGCTGGAGAAAGCCCTGATGCTGCCCCAGCCGGGGTCCGCGATGATCTGGTCAGCTTCACCATCATCTTCCGCCGGCGCCGGATGGTCCGGGCAAGCAACGGGCTACGGCTCGATCAGGTCTATCGAGAGGGGCTCTGCGGGAGAGTCTGGCGGCGACGGGCCGACTGATGGAGGCTGACGGGTTTGGCCGCACCGCCGTCAGAAGGCTCCTCAATCAGCTCGTTGCCGAGTCATCGAGGCCCTGGAACCCCCGAGGAGTCGCGCCGCCGCTACCGGGTCGGTGAGCGGTGATTCAGACTATTCAATCTGATCTGACGGTTCACGGCCCGGTGGTTGTTGCTGCACATGATGATCTGCCTGCCAGGATCTGCGCTGGCTACGGGCGCTTGGGTGGGTTTCTCATCGAGGGCCTGGCCCGGCGCACAGGTTTCTACTGCCCTTCCAGCCCGCGGCCTCAGCGAAGTGGGCTGGGAGCGCCGCAGCCTGGTGACCAGGACTGATGCCGAGCGCAGTGCCGGGAACTCCGCGGTGTGGCCGTTCCAGCCAGGCGGCGGCGAAGCCAGCGGCGTCCGGACGGCAGGACCAGCGCCCACACCGAACCGCCGAAGCCCGCGCCGAAGCTGGAAGCTCCCCTCGCGCCCAGTTCGCGGGCGCACCTGCATCCGGATGGTCTCAGGCACCTGATTGCCCAGCCTGGTCTCGGCGTTGCGCGCTGGGAAGGCGGTCACGCGAGGCTGTCGAAGCCGTCGGATTGCCGTCTGCCAGCGCCTCGACGGCGGCCGGGGATCCCGGCTCACCTGCGACTCGGTCAGAAAGCCTTCAGACGCCTGGACAGGTCCGGGTCGTGTGCCACCACCGCATGCAGTCCCTCCAGGGCGTCGTCGTCGCTGGCCAGGACGTCGCCGATGGTCAGGTCCTCAGAGCCGGTCGCCCGATCCACGCCGCCACGATCTCGCGGGTCCTCAGCGACGCCACGTTGTAGAGCTCCAGGGCCGAGCGGTCTTCTCCGCCAGCACACCCGAGACCCCCGACCACGGCTCCAGTGCCGGGGGAGGGACGGTCTCCGCCCTCCCAGATCGGGCAGAACCGGAACCGGGTCAGGTGTGGCCTTCGGCACAGCGCTGGCATCGCGGTGTATGGTCCTCGGAGCCGCCGAAGGTCCCGACGCCCACGCTGTGAGGGTTCGACTCATCCGTTCTCAAAGCGGGCGAGATACCCAGCCAGGTCGATCTGGCTGCCGATGTCTCCTGCCACTGCGGATATTCCCGGAAACCATTGGCGGTCGATCAGGCTGACTGCCAGCGCGACGACCAACGCTGGGGCTCGACGACATCCCGGGGCCCGGCGGCGGGGTCGAGGTCCGATCACCGGGCGGGCGGGACGCAGCTCACCGAGAGTTCAGTGCCAGGCGGTCCGATCACCCGCCTGCCACAGATAGCATCACCCCAGTGACCTGCCGGCGGCGAGGTCGAGGACTGTTGGGGGCAGAGGGCTCAAGCTCCTCACCGGGTGAGGCCGTGGTGAGTGGCGCAGATGGCTGCGGAGTCGCTGTCCTGCAAGCTCGACGGTGACTCCCCTGCGTCACGACCGCCAGCGGCGAGTTTGCCACCGGCGTGGAAGTCGGTGTGCTAACGCCGAGGACACTCCAGCCTCCGAGGACCGTACGGGCGGTCACAGAGTCACCTCCACAGGCGCGCAGGGCCTCCACCTGCCCGAGGCAGCGATGTCGCCGCGGTTCGAGCATCGCTCAAGCACCCCGAAGCCGGCGCGGACGACGTGCTACGGGTCGCCGCCAGCGATGGCGTGGCGCACCGCGTCGGTGATCCTCATGCTCGCCACGCGCCGCTTCGGGGATCGCGCGCGTAGCCAGGAGGAAAGATCGCGGGAGTGCACAGCCAGCGTTCATGGAGATCACGGCCTCAGAACCCCAGACGGCGGACTGTGGCCTCGTCGGTTTCTCCGACCGACTCAGCCAGGTTGCCGCTGGCGTCGGCGTGTATGAGCGCGAGGCCTTTGCGATCCGGTCAGCGATGTTGGGCTGAGCGGCATTCCCTCACGGGTAAAGAGCCGACCAGCGCCGGGCGGTCACCTCCCTCAGCAGGGCCAGCGCCTCGGTAGGGTAGCAATGGTTGCGATTCGATCACCAGCACCGGTGCTATCGCGACGAGCTCCTCCGCAGCCAGCACGGCGTGCGCAGTGCCGAAACTCGGCCTGCACCGCGTAGGAGATCCTCACACGCCGCCTGCGCGCAATCGCTAATGATCGCGGATCAGGGTCGCTGCTCAGGGCCCGGTCTGCAGGCAGAACCTCGGTGAGCCGGCATCCGCCAGTAGCAGAATCCACATAGTCCGAAAACGGACGTACGTCAGAGATCATCCGGCGTGACCCAGCCTCACAACCCCCCACCACACCCCCCCCCCACCCAACCCCACCAACCAACAAACCACCACCACCCCCCAACACACCACAAAAACCAACCCACCCAACACCCACACACCCCACCCACCCCCCCCACCCCCCCCCCCACCACAACCCCCCCCCCCCCCCCCACCCCCCCCCACCCCCAACCACCCACACACACACCCGCCCGCCTTTGCTCTGCCCGTGAGCGATCCCATCGCGGCCAGCGAGCTGACATGCTGGAACCGTCCGCAGACTGCCCGACGCGCAGGAAAGTTCCGCACAGCGGACCGGACGCGCGCCGCCGACGGAGCTCACCAGGGCCATGCCCACCTGGTTCAGTACTGGCGGGTGGTGGTGGTCCAGGGGCAGGGGCAATCGTGGCCGCGGTCGCGCCGCAGCGGCGAGCCGTATGCGTGCCGTGATCACCATCACCGATGGCGGCATCCAGTCCGTCGAGTTCGTCGATGCGGGCCTCGAACTCGGCGGCTGTCGACTTCAGCCAGGTGCTCACGGCATCGGGAGCGGCAAACATAGATGTCCTTTCGGTCCAGGATCAGGGGCGCGATGACGCGTGCTTGAGCGAGACTTCGAGGCGGTCACCGTGGGCCTCGCAGGAAGTCTCGTCGTCATCAGGCCCAAGCTGGCGTGGCCGCGGACGAGTGGGCCGTCCGCGAAGAGCCGGGCAGACGGCCCCTATCACCGGGACACTGACCACCACGAACAGCCACAGCCACCTGGGCATGGCGCGTACGCGGGTCCGCTTGGTCTGGGCCAGTTCGACGACGCAGTAGATGGTCAGCATCACAATCGCGATGATCGACAGCACCCTGAGCACGCTGCAATTCTAACTCCGGAGGCGGTGTTACGGTCGGCGAGTTTGCTGTGGCGCACAGGTGGTGGGTGTGAGCTTGGAGGTGGCGCGGATGCTGGCGGGTGAGTCCGCGTTGTGGCTGGCGGACGGTCCGGCGCAGTTGCCGGAGCGGGCAGACGGTCGCGCAGGGCACCAGTCGTCCGCCGGGTCGTGCTCTCCCGGGCAGCGCTGCGGGCTGCCGCCGAGGCTCGCGCACGTGCCGGATGCGACCTGACCTGGCATCCTCGCGCTGCCCAGACTGCTATGTTGCCGGGCTGATGGTTGCGTGCTGCGCTCGGCGCTGGCGGGACGCCGGTCGCGATCGTTGCCGAGCCAGCCTCGACGGCCTGCGGGCGACCGGTGAGGCGACGCCATCAGCCTGGTTCGACCCGTACACGGGCTGGAGGCGCCGCGACGGTCTGCGCGGGCCTGACCTGATCCTCCTTGGCGGCGCGCCTCTCCAGCCCAGGTTGCGGGAACGCGCCGCCACGCAGGGCTGGCCGTCGTCGAGAGCCACGGCGTGTCGGGGAGACCTGCGGGGGTGTGCCGCTGGGACGGTGGCCGCTGCCGGGGTCAGGTCGGGCTCCGGGACGGGCGTCGGTGATCTTGAGCCCGACGCTCTTCGACGATTACCTGGATGATCCCACCGCCACGGCTGGGAGTGCTTGGCCGGCGAGATGCGCTCACCCGCGACCGCGGACGCTGGGGAGGCCGGCAGGCTCGTCGTGACGGGACGCGCGTCGATGATGTGATCCTCTCCGGCGGGGTGAACGTTGTGCCTCGCCGGTGAGCGCCGCCGCTGCCCGCCTCGCCGGAGACCGCGATGCTGGCCGTCCCCGACGAGGAATGGGGCAGCGGGTGGTGCTGGTCGCCCCGGGGCGACCTGGGAACCTGGCGCGACGCGCTGTCGCGGTCGCTGCCCAGGACCTGGCTGCCCAGGCGGCTCGTGGTCACCTCGATCCCCCGCACCCCGGGCGGCAAACCCGACCATGCGGCGCTGAATGACCTTGTTCCGCGCGTCTGCCATTAACATTGCTGCAATCATGAACTCAGATTCCGCCGACAGGGGCGCCGGCCAAGCCAGTGACATCTAGGTGCGATCATGGCCAGGCCTGAAGGAGGGTGCACCGGGCGCTGCGCCGGGCCGGGCGAGGCCGGGAAGCAGGGGCTGTCGTGAGCCATCCGATTCCCGCCAGCACACCCGCCTCGCCGACTGGGTGTAGCTGGTGCCCGGCGGACTCTCCCGCCGCCGCGGCCCCCATTCTGGCGGGGGTGGCCGCGGGTTTCGAGTCCGTTCCCTCGCCGCCTCTTTGGCGGCTGGTGCTCTTCCCCTGCTCTGTCTCGGGGTTGCACTGGCGCTGCAGGTAGGGGTCAACTACGCCAACGACTACTCCGACGGCATCCGCGGCACCGACGATGTGCGCGTGGGGCCCGTGCGCCTCACGGCTTCGAGGCTGGCCCGCGGGAGCGTGAAGCGGGCCGCCTTCCTGCTTCGGGGCCGCTGCGGTGCTGGGCGGCGTGATCGTCGTCATCACCGGGCACTGGTGGCTGCTGCTGGTGGGGGCAGCCAGCATCCTCGCGGCCTGGTACTACACGAGGCCCTCGTCCCTACGGCTATCGCGGCCTCGGGGAGGTCATGGTGTTCCTGTTCTTCGGGCTGGTCGCCACCGTCGGCACCATCTTCGTTACCTTCGGGTCGGCGCCACCGGCCTCGTGGGTGGCGGCGACCGGGGATCGGGCGCTGGCCAGCGCCTGCTGGTGGTCAACAACCTCCGTGACCTGGCCACCGACAGGGCGTCGGGCAGACGCACCCTCGCCACCCGCCTCGGCGATGCAGGCACCAGGGCGTTCTTCGTGGTGCTGCTGGTCGTCGGCGCGGTCTCGGTGCTGGGTGTGATGGCTCTGACCACTCCTGGGCGGCGCTGGGGCTGCTGGGTTCGTCCTGCTGTTCGGTCCCGGCCGCGCGCCTCTGGCAGAGCGCCACCGGACGCACCTGATCTCGATGCTCCAGGCCACCTCCGTCACGGGCTGGTGATGGCCTCCGCCTGCTGGTGGGCGTGGTGGTCGGCCGGTGATCGTCTTCGACATCCCGCTGAGGGTGCCGTTCGGGGGTCCGCCGCCGGCAGAGATCCTGTTCCAGGGTGAGGCAGGCTGGGCTGAGTGGAGCCCGTTTCGTGAATAGCCCGACGAGGCCGCCGCCTGGTTGCGGGCCGCCGTTGCCGTGGCCGTGAGGGCCATCCGGCGCTCGCTGCGCGGCGCCGCGTCGCGATCAACGGCATCATCGGCCATCGCGCCCGGCGGGTGGCCGGCCGGATCTAGGTCTGGATGCCGGACGTTGAAGGTCAGGTCGCGGCCCCCGGCCAGAGCCTCGATGACGACGTCGCGGGTGGCCGCCGCCCGGGCCGCTCTGCCTGAGGGAGCCATCCGCGTCGGTGCGAACGGGCGCTGGCCGGTGGACGAGGCCGAGACCGTCCGGGAGCTCGCACGGTTTGGCCTCAGGCCGTGGAGCAACCCTGCGCCAGCGTGGAGGAGCTCGCCGCGCCTTCACCGCCGCCCTGGACTCCCCTGGTGGCGATCGCAGCCGATGAATCCATCCGCCGGGCTTGCCGATCCCATGCGGGTACGCCGGCTCGCCGCAGCGGATGTCGTCGTGCTCAGGACCCAGCCAATCGGCGGTGCGCAGGCCTGCCTCGGCCTGGCGGACCGGCTGGGAGTTGCCCGTGGTGGTCTCAGTGCCGTCGGGACCTCACCCGTCGGGCTGGAAGCAGAGGCTCCGGCTGGCCGCCGCCCTGCCGGAGCTGCCCTTCGCCTGCGGCCTGAGAGACTGGGCGTGCTGTCGTGACGTCACCGCGCAGCCGCTGCTGCCCGTGAGGGCGACCTGGAGGTGCGCTCCATCGTCGTCGGCTCCGGGGCGCTTTCGGCCTGCCGGGCCGATGCCGCCACCGAGCGGTGGTGGCTGGACAGCGCACCGGGTCGCCGCGATCGCCGGGGTGGGGATGCCATGGGCTCACCGCTGCTGGGAAGGTGATCGTCGAGGGCCTGCTGGCCTGCAGGGGTCCGCGATGTGCTGCTTGCACCCGGCTCCCGCAACGCGCCTCTGTCCTGGCCCTCCACGCGGCCGGGGCGCTGGCCTGATCAGGCTGTACGTCAGGATCGACGAGCGTGTCGCGACGCCACCCTCGGCTGGCAGAGCCTCGAGAATGTCAGTGGCGGTGGTCACCACCTCGGGGACAGCCGTGGAAACCTGGTGCCCGCGGCTATGGAGGCCCGCGGCGGGCGTCCCCCTGCTGCTACTGACCGCAGACCGGCCCGCCACCCTGGTCGGCACGGGAACAGACCTGCAGCCAGCAGGATCACTCGGTCCCGCCGCCGTCGGCGTGCTGCGGCTCGCTTCCGGGACCGGCGGGAGACAGCCTGGCGGGCGGCCATCGCCCGCGCCTGCGCCCATGGCCGCCGGGACCCGGACCCGCCGTCAGGCCCGTGCAGGTCAGCGTGGGGTTCGATGTCCCTCTGCGTCGATGCCGTCGGCACCCCTGCCCGCAGCTGGTGCGTCCGGTGGTTGCGCCGGCAGCGGAGCCGGTGTACGGGCGACAGGTATAACACCGTGGTGCTCGCCGGTGACGCGCGGTGGGAGGCAGAGGCGCGCGCCGCAGCTCTGAGGCCGCGGCTGCTTGGCCGACCCTCCAGCAATGCCGTGCCGGGAAGGCATCGCCCGCTACCGGGAGCTGCTGCCCGTCCTGGCGGATGAGATCGAGCGTGTCGTGGTGTTCGGCCATCCGACGCTGTCCCGGCCGGTCTCAGGGCTGCTGTCCCGGCAGGACGTCGAGCTGATCGTGGTCGCCTCGCATGCTGACTGGGCCGACCCCGGTCATGCCGCCGCCGGGTGGTCGACAGCGTCCTGCTGCCTCGAGGGACCCGGCCTGGCTGGAACGCTGGCAGCCGGCACCGGCGCTGCCGCCGCAGCTGACGGGCGAGTCGGTGGCGGCGAGGTGGTCACCAGCCATGCGGCCTGGTGAGAATCTCGTGTTCGGCGCCAGCTCCAGCGTCCGTTACGCGGACGTAGCCCCAGTCAATCCGACCCCCGGCACCTGCTGGGCAAACCGCGGGCTAGCCGGGATAGACGGCACGGTCTCCACCGCCACCGGGATCGCCCTGCGCGACCGGGGGCCCCCGACGACAGTGCTGCTGGGCGACCTCACCTTCCAGCACGATCTCGGGCGCGCTGATCTTTCCGCGCCACGAACCTGAGTGTGTCTACGTGTCATCCTTTTGGATGACCAAAGAATACTAATCTTCGCGTCACTGGGCCGGACAACCCCGTTTTCCGCGGCTGCAGCTTCGATCGTGTCTTCCGGGTTTCTGAGGTTGAACTAGGTTCAGTGGCCCGTTCGATGGGGGTCGGACGGCAGATACCTGCAGCACAATCTCTACGTCAGATACTTGCCAAACCAAGCTCTGGCCGAGGTTACGCATATTGATACTGGTCGGGACTGGCCTTCAGGAGTGGCGAATGAATACTCATTCAAGGAGGGAAGACGAAAGTGCGTCAGTTTCACAAAGCCCGTACGACGAGCCCAGCGACATCCTTGAAGGTTCGAGGTTCGGGGATCCTGCGGACGCAGGCAGTACAGCTCACAGCCACCAGCGGTGCTCGTGCACCTAGTGGGGGATAAAGCAGTTCCGCGGTGCGCTGCTCGGCTGGTGGGTACCCGCGCCGAGGGTATTGAAGACCTTTTTGGAGCTCTGGTCCCCAGGCTGCTGCGGTGACGCTGCCTGGGGCTCTGTGGAGGTTGCGGCAGATGGGGCAGCAACTCCCCGAGGTCTGTCGCCGAGGTCCGCAGCGTTCTGGCTGGAGAGTGAGGGGATTTCGGCGACTGTGCGCCCGGGCCGCCATCTTGGCGGCGGCGGCGCGCTGGGATCAGCGCCCAGCGGACCTGGAGGGATGTGCCCCGGTCCTGGTACGCCAGGACCCTCTGGTGATCTAAAAACTCGCTATGATTGGTCATGCCGGATCGCGGTAACGGGCTCCTGCCTGGCCGCTGCGAGCGGCCTTTCGCCGAGAGCGTTTCCCGGTCGGTCAGACTCTGGGGCGGTTGGCTAAACAAGGCCAACCGCCTCATGTATTCAACGGCGGTAATTCGTCGGCGGGGATCCGTCACGCTGGCCGGGAATCTCTTATGGGAATCCGGATGCGTGTCGGCGGTGGGCGATAGCGTTGGCGCCCATGGACGTTGGTGTACCTCGGGAGACGGGTGACATGCGTGTCGCGGCCACTCCAGACCGTTTTGCAGTGCGGAAACTCGGCTATCACGTGTTTGTGGAGTCAGGGCCGGTCTCGGAGCCTCATTCAATGACGACGCCTACCGTGAGGTCGAGTGATCGTCGAAATGCCTGGAATCGTGATGTCGTGCTCACCCATCGGATCGCCTTCCGACACACAGCTGCTGGAGATGCGCCGGGGTGCCACGCTGATCTCCATTCTCGCCCCCACAGGGACCCGAGGTCTGACGAGGCGGATCGCTGCCAGGACATCAGCGCCCTCAGCATGGACGTGGGTGCCGCAGTCCCGCGTGCGCAGGGCCTCGATGCCCCTCAGCTCGCTGGCGGGCGTCTCCGGCTACCGGGCCGTCGTGGGAGCCGCCCACGCCCGCGGGCGGCAACTCACAGGCCAGGCCACGCTGCGGGCGGAACCGCCCGCAACCGTCCTCAGGATCCGGCGCGGGTGTGGCCGGGGTTCGCGCGCCATCCGGGGCAGCACATCGCTGGGTGCCGTGGTGCGAGCCACTGACCCGCGCCCGGAGCCGCCGGGCAGGTCGGCTCCCTGGGCGCCACCTTCCTGCAGGCTGGCCAGCCCGGCCATGTGGCGCAGGATGCCAGCGTACACGCGGCCCAGGTGCCCGAGGCCGCATCATCATCGCCACAGCAGCCATCCGGGCGAGGCTATCGCCCAAGGTGATAACAGCCCAGATGGTCAGGTCGATGAGACCGGGCTCGATGATCGTCGAGCTGGCGGTCTCCGCCGGCGGCAACTGCGCGACTCACCCGCCCCGGCGAGCCATGTCACCGGCAATGGGGTCACCATCATCGGGTACAGCGACCTGTCGTCCCGTCTTCCAGCCAGTCGTCGCGGCTCTACGGTACCCATCTTGTGAATCTGCTTAGCTCGCGGCCCGCAGCGGGACGGGAAGCTCGTTATCGACGTCGATGACGAGGTGATCCACACCATGACCGTCGTCCACGCCGGGGGTGACTCCGCCGCCCCTGTCGGGCAGCCGCTGAGCGGCGGGCCCGCCGCGGAAGATAGGTCCATGGCTGTGTCCGCAAAACCATCGCGGCCCTGGTGGCTGCCGGTGGCCTGGGCTGGAAGCAGCGCGGTGGCGCTCGATCGCGCTGCTGACGGTGGCGCCATCGCGGTTCGTGGGCCTGGCGGCCATCCCTCACCCTGGCCGCCGCCGCCCGGGTACTACGTGTCCTGGAGACCTCGCTCCTGCCCTCCGTGCTCCGCAGCTCCAGCCTCGCCAACGCTGTGCGGGGTCATCCTCGCCGCCGCCATGACGCAGCGCTGGCGCACGGCGACTGGCTGGTCAAGTCCATCGCCTTCGTGGCCGTGGCACTCGCCTCCGCCGCCGTCTCCGGCGGCTTCACGTCGACCCGCATGCTCACCTTGTTCGGAGGTTGAGCCGTGCTGGGTAACTTCGTGCAGGCCACCCACATCGCGGCGGGGTTGATGTTCATCCTTGCGCTGGCGGGGGCTTCGCAGACGCGAGACCGCCAGGAGGAACACTGCCTTCGGCATCCTCGGCATGGTCTTTGCGCTGGTCGCGACGGGCGTCGCCATCACCCACGACGGCCTCGCCGCCGGCAGCGCTCAGTGGGATTCCGTGGCCCTGCTGTGCGCCGCGGTCCTCACCGGCGCCGTCATCGGCGGCTGGAAGGGTCGCAGGGCTGAGATAGCCCGCGGTGCCGGGGCTGGTCGCGCTGTTCCAGAGCCTCTCCGGCGCCACCGCGATGCTGGTTTCCCTCAACGCGCACCTCGTGCCCGCGCAGTCTGGTGCGCTGTATTCCGCTGAGGTGGTGCTGGGGCTCTTAACCGGGGCGCTGGTCTTTGGTGGTTCGCTGGTGGCCTGGGCGAACGGGACGATCGTATTGCCGCCAGGGTGCTGGCGCCTCCTGGCGAGGTTCTGGACCGGCCTGGCGGTGGCTGCCGTCGTGGTGGGACTCGGCTGGTGGTATGTGGTGACGCCCTCGCTGATCCCCTTGCTGCTGTTGGTGTTGTCCTCGCTGGCCTGGGGATATCACCTGGCGGCCGTTCCCCGCGGTGCTGACGTGCCGGTGGCCGTCGCGGTGCTCGCTCCTGCTCCGGGTGGGCGGTGGTTCTCGCTGGGCTCCTGCTAGACCAGAGCGTCCTCGTCATCGCGGGTGCCCTGGCCGGGGTCTTCGGCGCGGTCCTGGCCTATGACATGTGCCGGTCCATGAGCCGACCGCCCGGCGCTGCGCTCCTGGGCGCCTTCAAGAATACCGACATGTTGGACTCTGGGGTGGGGGAGGAACCCCGGGCGGTGAATCCCGCGGACGTGGCCACGATGCTCGCCGGCGCCCGGTCGGTGCTGATCGTGCCCGGCCACGATATGGCCGCGGCGCAGGCCCAGCGCCCAATTGCAGAGATCTCGTCGCGGCTGCGGGAGCGTGGCATCAGGTCCAGATTCGCGATCCATCCGGTGGCCGGCCGGTTTCCCTGGGCATATGAATGTGCTCTGGCCGAGGCTGGGGTGCCCTATGACGGCGTCCTGGAGGTGGACGAGGCCAACGAATGCTTCACGGACACGGACGTGGTGCTGGTCGCTGGGGCCAGCGACACGGTCAACCCGGCGGCCGGCGAGCCGGGCTTCCCAGCCGCGGGGATGCCCGTTCTGAGAGTCTGGAGGCAGGCCAGGTGGTCGTCTTCACGCGCGCTCCTGGAGGCCGGCAGGAACCCACTGCTCCATGGCGACAACTCGCTGATGTGCCCCCGGCGATGTGGGGACGTCGCTGCACAGCGTCCTGGTCGGGCTCGCGGAACCCGCCAGATGGACCCATAGGACCATGAGACAAGGAACTTCACTGGCCGGTTTCCCCGGAATCGGCTGGTCTCGGCCACGCCCCCACGTTAAGGAGAACTCCGTTGACTGATCGCGTCGGCATCTGACCCGCGCTGACGCCGTGGGCGCTCTGCTCCGGCTCAGCGCATCCTGCTGACCGATCGGGTTCCATGCCCTCACGTTTCTCTTTCCCACGTCCATTTCACCTGGCGGATGGCGAGCCCTGCCTGACTGACGTCACTGCCTGCCTTCACAGGGGTCACCGGCGTCGTCGGACGCATGACGGGTCAGGCAAGACGACGCTGCTGCGGCTCATCACCGGTGAACTCGCCCCCACCGCGGGGACCATCATCCGGGACGGCGCTGTGGATCTGCTGCCCCAGCACCTGACACTGGCGACCGGCGGTCAGGTCGCTGACTTGCTCGGGATCCGGGCCCAGCTCACCGCGCTGCGGGCCATCGCCGGGGGTGACGCCGATCCCGGCACTTCGACGTGGTCGGAGACGCGTGGGACATCGAGGCCCGCGCGGGGAGGAGCGCTCGCCGCCGCGGGCTCAGCCTCCGGGCTGGACCGTAGCGTCGGTTCCTCTCGGCGGCGAGGCGATGCTCATCGCGCTGATCGGACTGCTGGGTCAGGCGCTGCGGCATCGCCGTCCTCGACGAGCCACCAGCAACCTCGACCGCCACGGTCGCGCACGCGTCTACGACCTGCTGCGCCCGGTGGCGTGGCGCCGTCATCGTTGCCAGCCACGACCCTCAGCTGCTGCGCCGTGCTGACGCGATCGCCGAGGTGCGCGATGGTGTCATCCAGCTGACCGGTGGGAACTGGGACGTCCACCAGGCGGCGGTCTCTGCGGGGCGGCAGGCCGCGGAACGGGAACTGCGCGAGGCGGAGCAGCAGCTGCGCGCGGGCGCGGCGCCAGCACATCGCGACCCTGGAAGGCCTCCCGGCGGCAGCGGGTATCCAGGGATGCCAAGCGGCGCGGGGTGGAGAAGGCCCAGCGCGACTACTTCACCAACCGCGCCGAGGGATCCAGCAGGCGGGCGCGGAACTGGCCGACCAGCGGGTCGGGCAGGCGCTAAAGACGCCGTCGAGCAGGCGGAGTCCGGCTGCGGGAGGGCGACGCCGTGGCCATCGACCTGCCGCAGCTGCGACTGCCTGCCTCGCGGCGCCTGGTGGAGGTGAACTCCCGCTGAGCCGCCCCTGGTGCTGCAGGGACCCGGAGAGGTGGCGCTCACCGGACGCAACGGCGCGGGCAAGACCCGGCTGCTGGATGCGCTGCTGACGGGTGGCGCCACGGGACGGGTGCTGACCCATAGGGTCGGCTATCTGCCACAGCGGCTGGCCCTGCTGCCGGGTGAAGCCTCGGTGCTGGAAGCCGTGAACGGCGCTGCACCGTCGGCTAGCCGGGCGCAGCTGCGCTCCCGGCTAGCCCGGTTCGGCCTGCGTGACCTCGCGGTCACCGCCGCGTGGCGGCCCTGTCGGGCGGCGAGCGTTTTCCGCGCTACCCTCGCAGCCCTGCTGCTGGCCGACCCGCCACCGGAGCTGCTGATCCTCGACGAGCCACCAATAACCTCGACCTCGCAACCGTCGATCTCCTCGTCGCCGCCCTCGAGTGCCTATCGCGGCGCGCTGATCGTCGTCAGCCACGACGACGATTTCCTGCGCGCGTCTTGCCATGAGACCGCATCTGGGAGGTCGCCGATGGTGCTGTGCGGGAGCGGTTCACAGGTCACCGATGCCGTGATCCCATCGCTTCTCACACCCGGATCCGTGAGGGACCGGAACGCTGCGTGGTCTCCATCCTGGCCGGACGGGCTCAGGGCATCGGGGGCGCCGGGAAACGCGTGCCCAGCCAGTCGAAGATGACGGCCTGGGCCAGGCGCAGGTTGTTCAGCTGGCAGTGCGCCTCGCAGCCATCGGCGGCGGTGAAGACGCGGGAGGTCACCGGCACCCCGCGCTCCGTGAGGCTGTGCTCCAGGAAGTCGAGGCTGCCGGCGAGCTCCGGGCCCCTCACCGGTGCTGTAGAGGAAGAGCGAGGGACATGTGATGCGGCTGTGATCGACGGGCTGTGCCTGTTGGAGCACCTCCTTGACGGCGCTGACGAAAACTCGCGGTACCGAACTGCCAGGCGTAACGCCGCAGGTTCACCTCCGCGGCCTCGTTCACACGGCCTGTGAGCGTGAGCATCCACTTCAGGAAAGGCCCCGGGACCCGCAGGGCCGCCCCGAACTCCCTGCGGAAGACCTCGGCGACGTCGTAGATGGGAGTGGCCGCCACCCAGGCATCGATGCGGGGATCCGTAGCGGCGGCCTGGCAGGAGAAAATATCCGCCGCCGGAGACGCCATATGCCGCGACGTGGGTCGTGGCCGGGATCTCCGCGTACAAGTGGTCGATGACGGCGGAGACGGGGCGCTGCATGCCAGTGGTGAACGTCAGGCCACGGGCGGGGGTGTGGCCCTGTCCGGGAAGGTCCACCATGATCGCGTTGTAGCCGTGCTGCCAGGCCCACGAACGCGAACAGATCCTCCCGGCTGGTGTCCCCGCCGCCGATCGTGGTGATGGCCGGCCGTGGCTTATCGTCCAGCTTCAGGAGATACCCGGGCGGTGAACTGTTCTCGAACGGCAGCCTCGATGGCCGTGATCGGGAGCCCGCCACCAGCGCATCGCGGTGGCGAAGGCATCTCCATGCGCCGCCAGCGCTCGGTAAATTCCGGTGCGGCGGGATCGGTGAACTGCTGGGACGGCGCGGTTGGCGTAGCAGTCGGTCAGGCCCACTGCCGGGCCTCCTCAGCACAGCCTGCGGCGCTGGCGGTGTGATGCTGGGCACGGTCGGCGAGGGCGCCGAACTCACGCCGCCAGTCGGAGGCCTCGCGTTGCCGGATCCGGCTGGCCGCGGCAAGAGCGGTCCGTGGGCGCCGAACAGGCTAGAGATGCCAGCAGGTAGCTGAGACGAAATCCATGTCACTACGGAAACGCACGCGTGTCTTCTGCCTGGCCGCATGATCGTCAGAGGGCGCACGATGCACTAACTGTACTCACCACTGCAGCCACTGGCTGGGGACTCCGCTGCCGCGTATCGCGGTGCCTGGCGTGTTCAGAGTCGAACTGCTCCAGCCATTCCCGGACATGCCAGGTCGCGAGGACATCGTCCTCGTTGTATTCGAGACGCGTTTGCGGGCCGCCTTCCGGTCCTTGGCGGTGGGGCCGTCGACGGCCGTGGCGAACCAGGTCTGCGGAGTTCAGGCCACACGGCTCCTATCGCTGCGGAAGCCTGTCCCTTGCTGGCCACCACTCAGGCCGAGCCCGTCCACGGCGACGAAGTTGTCGCGGATCACCTGGAACAGGTCGACGAGATGCTCCTTCACCAGGTCGCGTGCGCTCAGCAGGTCGGGTGTTCGCTCCGCTGCGCCAGGCGGCGCAGGTGCACCTACCTCGTAGTCGGGTAGTGGTACCAGCAGGCTGGGATGCCTGGTGGCCAGGCGCACCAGCCAGCGGGCGAGCTACTGCCACCTCCACCTCGGCGCTGGGGAGAGATAGCTGAAGGAGCTGAAGTGGTGGTATTTCTGCGTCCCCGCGCCGCGGTTGGTCAGGAGGGCCCCCACGGGTAGGTGCGGTCACCCTCATCGGTCTCGATGTCAAGATCCACCTCGACCAGGGGCCCTTTGCTCCTCGACCGGATCCACAGACACCTTCTCCAGGGCGACTCCGCGTTTCAGCATCCGGGCGCGCCGGGCGGCGGTCCGGAGCCGGGCCTCGGCGCGGTCGCGGTGCGCGGTCAGGGGCAGGTAGTCGGGCGATGGGGCCTCGACGTCAGCATCGGCCAGCTGCGATACCGTCGTGATCCCGAGCCCCATCAGGGCCTGGAGCTCACGGACGTCCAGGGGGGTCTTGGAGATGCGCAGGGAGATGTCGTCGTCATCCATGCGCGGACGGCGGGTCTCCACCGGGCACACCATTCGCATTCCGGCACCTGGATGGGGCGCACGACCAGATGGTCGTCTCTGGTGTGCGTTTCATCGCCTCCTGGGCGACGTACACCCGGAAGCCGTGCTCGTGGTCGTAGCGTTCCAGGGCCGAGCGGAGCCGGTGGCCGCTGGGTGCGGTGCGGGAGAAGGTGCGCAGGAACCGCAGTTCGAGGGGCGCAGACGATCATCCCGTTCTGCCGGTCGTCAGACCCGATCGGGCCGGCCAGCGCCGTGGCGGCCGAGCGGCGCGGCCTGGGCAGCCGCCAGTGATGTGCTCAGCCAGCGCCCGCCAGTGGCGCGAATCGGAATCCCGGGACGGGTCCGGGATCGTGGGGCAGGAGAACGCGGAGGTGCAATTCGCGCGTTGCGCTGTCTGTCCAGCAGCCGGTGGGGCTTGACGCACGTACCGGCCAATATCCGGGACGGCCGTCGAGCCGGTCGTCGCCTCGCACCAGGGCGTCAGGATGCCCAGTGCGATGTCCCTGCTCGTCGTGGGCCGGGGGCCGCCGACGATCATGGGAGAGCTCCAGCGTCCATCGCCGCCAGGGTCTTGCAGGGTCAGTGCCTGAGGCGCGCTGGTCCACCACGTCACCGCACCGGCGTGTTCAGCGTCGATTGCGGAACTCGGAGCCGCCCGCGAACGCTTCCAGAGCGACTCGTCGAGGGGATCGTCCGGTTTCGGTGTGCCGGGATCGAATGCGTTGAAGGTTTTGACAGGGCAGCTGCGCTGCGATACGGGTCCAGCTGGAATGTCATTTCAAAGCTCGGTGCAGAGCAACGATGCCGCCCGTCAGGTTCTTCCGCCGACGTCCTGCCAGCCGCAGTCCGCGATCAGGTCCGCCAGCCTTTCCGCGGAGCTGATGCGGTCGACTCAGCGAGATAGCCATATGCGGGATGCTGGAGATCCTGGCGAGAGCGGGCGCAGGACCTTAGCGTAGGCGGCCCGCAGCGCTGGGCTGACCGGGGTGGAGAGTTCACGCGATGATCAGCCGTCCGCCCGGCGGTCACGGAGCAGCTCCCGCAGCGCGGCAGCAGTGTCCTCCATACTGCGCAGTCCATAGCTGATCGTCACCGCGTCGAACACGCAGTCGGCATACGACGGCAGGGGCCAGGGCGTCGCCGCGCACGAAGCTAGCCCCTTGCTGCTGCGCGCTTGCCCACTGTGAGCATGCCCCATGGACAGGTCGGTGGGAACACGTGCGCACCCAGCTTCCTGGAAAGGCAGCGACGACGTGCCCGTGCCCGCAGCGAGGTCCAGGATGCGTTCAGGGCGGGCATCGACGCGGCGATGGTCTCCCGGCGCCAGCTCCGGTCTGGCCGAACGACAGCAGCGAGTTCAGCGGGTCGTATCGTGCGGCGACCCCGTCGAACATGGCCGAGGACCTCGGCACGTTTCTTTAGTCGAGATCGGCACGGGTTGGCTGCATGCGCCACACCTTATCGCTCGCGGCTGACAAGGCGGGAAAGGGTTGGTGCTAGCGAACTCGATGCAGGACGTCGACAGGTCGACGCATCGATGTCGTGGTACCGCCACTGGCCCATCAGCTGGCCGACGACGTCTTTGATGGGTTCCCGGACGAGTTTGTGCACCACGTGCGGAGCTGTGTCTCGCTACACAGGCTGCCGAATACTGCGTGTTCCGGCGATCGTGTCGCTCTGGTCCGCGCGACGATAGTCGGCGTCGGAGTCCTTCTCGCCGGATCACCCGCACAAGCTCGTCCAGGTAGACCGGGTCGGTCTGGGCGTCGCCAGTGGCGGACTCCCCAGTACTGCGCGCAGATGCGATCGCGCGCCGCCGTCAGGCGGGCGTGACGCCGTGACGGGGATCGTAGACGGCGTCCAGCGGAGCGCACCAGCATGCTGTCGAGGCCCCACTTCGTCCCTCGGGATCGACGAATCGGAACCTGGCGACGATCTCCAGTCTAGCGTCCCGTCGAACCACCACTGATCGGGCAGCCAGGCTGAGCAACAGCTCTAGCTGCCGGGATGCAGTGTGGCCTCGGGATACACGATGGAAACGCCGCTCATGCGAATTACCTCCATTGGTACTTTCCGCATCCCACAGCGAATGGGGACAGTAGGGCGCTGAGGTGTCGATCATTGCGGGCGAGCCTGGTGGATCCCCCGGGCCGGCCACGAGAGCACGGTGCGGATCATGAACGTAACACGCCTGCGCAGTAACCATGGCGCGCGCACCGGGCGAGACCATGGACACCAGCCGGTGAGTGCGCCCACAATGGTCGCTGTGGCGAAGAGGATTATCGTTCTCAAGGTTGAAAAAGCTGAAGAGCCTACGTGGCCTCGTGACCATCTGTGCGCTTCGACCCAATCAGCGGGAGGCCGTGTGGCGCTGGCCGGCCAACGGCGCGCAGCGATCGACGGTGCTGCGGTGCCTGGTGGGCGCGGATCGCCCCTGACGAGGGCAACATCGAGGGTGCTCGGTGTGAAGATGAGGAGACCAGCGGAGATCCGCCGTAATGTCGCCACCGTCATCGATGAGCCTCGACTTCTTCCCCGACCTGTCGGTGGTGGAGCACCTCGACCTGCTGGCCAGGGGCCCACGGCATCGCCCGACCCCGACGACCTGGTGGACGAGATCCTCGAGGAGGTGCAGCTCGTCGCCCAGGCAGGGCAGCTGCCCCTCGACCCTGTCGTCCGTCAGCGGCGGCGCCTGCCCTCGCCACCGCCTTCGTCAGGCCCCGTCGGCTCCTGATCCTCGACGAACCCGAGCAGCGGCTGCGATGTGGAGGGCGTCGAATGGCTCGGGCAACCGCCTCGGCGGAGCTGAGGACGGTCGGCGATCGTGCTAGCCAGCCACGAGCCCAGCCTGCTGACTGCCATCGGCTGCCGAGGTGAGGCTGGGGAGCGCTCGATGAGCGACACGCTTCAGGGGCATCGGGCCAGGTCGACGAGAGACAGTTGCGCCTCCTGGTGCGTGACTGGCGGCGGGGCCGGGCGGACCGCAACCTGTTCCAGGCCATCCAGGACGCCTACGTCGCGGTGTTCGCCTTGGTCCTGATCAGCGCCATGCTGATCAGCTCCATCCTGCAGGCCCAGCGCAGCGTCTCCAGCTGTTCGTCTGAGTCCTGCCTGGCCGCGCGGGGCCTGCTGCCCTGGGCCGCTGTCGCGGGTTTCCTGGCGCTGGCCCTGGTGGCGGCTCGCATGTTCGGCCCGGTGGTGGCCTCAGCTGCCGAGGGGTTTCTGGATCAGTGGACGACAGCGTGGACCGGCGCAGGGTGCTGACCGGCCGGCTCGTGGCGTCGGTGGTCGTCGCCTCCTGGCCGGAGGGCTCGGGCGCTGATCGCGGCTCTGCGGGTGCGCCGGCACCGACGCATCACCTGGGGCTCGCCGCCGGCTTCGGGTGCTTCGGGCTGGTGGCGTTCGCGGCGGCGAGCAAGGGCGTGGAGCGGCAGTGGATCACGACAGTGCTGCTGTGGCTGATCGGATTTCGCGGCCTTTGGGGCGTTTGGTCTCCTGGTGCGCGATCTCGGCGGGGTTCCTTCCCATGCGGTCGGCCGCCGTCTGAGCTGTCGACTTCGCCTGGGCGGTTGCCGGAGGTGGCCTGCTCGCTGGGCCTGGCATCCATCGTGCCGGCCTGGGTCGGCTCGGGACATGCGCCGCCACGCTCTGGGCTCATCGCTGCTCGCGCGGGCATGCAGGGGCCGCCTTTGCCCTCGGATTCGCGCTGGTCCGCGACATCGTCCTCGAGGACCAGGCCCGCCGGCGGGGATACGTCCAGCCGACGCGGGTTCGGAAGCGGGGCCGATGGCCATCGTGCTGCGCGACCTGCAGCGGCTGTGGCGCAGCTGGCGTTCTGGTCTCGCCTCACGGCGGTCCCATATGCCGTCCATGCCCTCGGCATCGAGGGCTGAACCGTCGATCTCGGCCTGGTGCTGATGGCGGCATTGATCGGTTTCCTGCATACGCTGGCCCGATCTGCGCGCCAAAGACTGTCTAGCGCTGCTTCCCCTCCTCAGGGGAGATCCGGCAGGCCGCCATGACGATCCCGGCCTGCTAGCGCTGATCTGGGCGGTCGCGACGATGCCGCTTTCGAATCTTCGGCGGGCTCGACTTGACCACTCAGCTCTCGTCGTCCCTCATCACCGCCCTCGCCGGGCTGCTGGCCTGCCTGGTGGGTGAGCGCGAAAGCGCCGAACTACGGCGGCCCCCATGAGTCTCGGTCGGCATCGGGTGCCATGCCTCGGGCATGATGTTCTCCTTCATCCGCGGCATCGACATCGTCGCGCTGATCACCCTGCCCCTCAGTCATCGGCTGGCCCGTCCTGGGTCTCGCTGGGCATCGCGGTGGTGACCTGGTTGTTCCTGCGTTCGGGCATCGACCAGCAGGCCTGATGGATGCAGCGCGAGCAGCAACGCCTGCTGGACGAGCAGAAGGCGTGCGATCCGGGCAGAAGGTCAAAGGTGCAGCGAGCTGCAGCTCGAGCGTGCCCGTGGGTCGTGCAGGAGCGAGTGGTCATGACCACCTCGAGTTTTCGCATAAGCTAGGCTTACCTTGACTCGAGCTGGAAGGCGGGCGCATGCACCACTTCAGAGGGTTTCCCCAGGTGGTGCAGGCACGCGCTCCCTCGGCAGGCAGAATGCTGAGGGCGGTGCAGCCTGCACGCTGGTCGCCTGGCGGATGGGCAGCGTCAGTACGACTTCGTGGCCCACGGCTGACCGGCAGGGCGGCATCGTGGTGGCGATCAGGCCGGACGAGGACTGTCTGCTGTCCACGCTCCTCCGGGGTGGGAACCGTGGTCGCGCATGGACCCTGATACGCCACAGCAGGATGGCAGTCTCTGTCGGTCATCGCAGCCTCCGCGCATCTGCTGGCGCGAGCTCGTCCTGCTGCCGCTACGCCGCGGCGCGCCTGCTGGACGAGGCAGCTTTCGCCTGAGCGGATTGCGGAGCTGGCGCGGATCAGCGGCACCGAGTCGGAGCTAGTGGTCACGGACCGGGTCCTGGTGCACGACCACAGTGGGTCACCGCCATCGCCGGGAGATCGAGTCCCTGCTCGGAGCCACAGAGCCATGGTTCGATGTCGAGGCGCACGACGTCGTGGCCTCGCAGGGCTGCCCGGCCCTGCGGCGCGCTGTGCCGGGCCGTGACCAGTGGCGAGCTCCCGGGACAGCCAGCATCCGCCAAGCTCCACGGGCTGCCAGCACGTGATCGACAGGGTCTTCTGCATCGACGTCGACCGCTCTGGCGTCACGCTGATGCACATCGGGAGCACGAGACCGCGACGGTATTCGCGGTTTCGAGGACCACCCGGAACGCTGCCGCGCGCTGTCAGCCGAGATCGTGCCGCCTCGTGGCAGGGCCACGCGGGCGTATCGACGTCAGCCCGCCACTGCAGTCCCGACGCGGGACGGCGTGAGTTTCATACGCCGTGTCTCTGGACGGTGCCCAGGTCGGGTGCGGGGCCAAGTCAAGCTCTGCTTCAGACGGGGCTGGCCCTGTGGGGCCTGTTGCGTTCCTCAGCGGGTTCGTAGGGAGGCGCAGACCCCGTCGGTCACGGTGACGCCGGCGGCGGTGCACAGCAGGTCTTTGTTGTGGGCGCATTCGAGGGCGCTGGCGGGCGCCGACGCGTCCGTCGGCGGTGGGCAGGCCACCGCGGGCGTCGAGGGTGATGAAAGGTGGTGCAGGCCGAGGTGCCGTCAACGGTGATCGCGAAGGCGGTGCAGCCGTTGTTGAGCACAGGTGGTGGTGTTGCAGGACTTGATGGGGTGATGGCTGGCATTTCTAGGACCTTTCGTCTGCAGTGCATCCGACGCGCAATTACGTTACGTACTGATGTCGCCGAGTCGCAAGCACAGATCCCTTGCTGACTTGGGTAAATGCATGATATGCATGCGTAAAATACCCCGGGTTTACCTGCGTTATGCCCTTTCGTAAATCAAAGGCTCGCAGACGATTCGTGGAGATGCTGAAAGGGTCGCGGTCCAGCCGCTGCTGAGCGGAAATGAGACAGCCTTAGCGTGCCAGCACGCGTGTGTCGTGCTGGCAAGGCTCGATAAGAATGCGCGAGCTGACGCCGCTCAGTGCCGGTGATGCTGCGAAGTGCAGCGCCGGGCGATGCCCAGCTCCATCGGGACCCTGCTGGTGCCTCTCAGGCGCAGGCCGAGTGCCTGGAGCATGCGGTGCGAACTTGGCCTCGGTCTCGGCCAGCTCGGCCTCGGGATCGGAGTCAGAGATGATCCCGGCGCCCGCGAACAGGCGGATTTCGTCGGGACTGTGCGGGGATGGATGAACCGCCTCGCAGGGCGATGCCCATTCCGCCGTCGCCGTCGGGAGTCACGCAGCCGATGGGTCCGGCATAGCACCGCCGGTCCATGGACTCAGTTCGGCGATCATCTCTCCCGCCATGGGAAGGTGGGGGTCCCGCAGACCGCTGCCGACGGGTGCAGTGCGAGCTGCCAGGGCCAGTGAGCTGATGCCGGGCTCCGCCACGCCGGTGATGTCGGTGGCCAGGTGCATGACGTTTCGGGAGGGTCAGCACTGATGGATGCCTCGGGCACGTTCATCGCAGCGCAATAGGGTTCGAGGGCGTCCGCGACGGAGCGACGGCGAAGTCATGCTCAGATGTCCTCCGTGAGCCGCTCAGCTGCTGGGCCAGGGCCCAGGGGTCGGTGTGCTCGGGGTCCAGGGAGAGCGTTCCCGGCCAGGACCCGCGAGGTGACCAGGGTGCGGTGGCGGCGTGACAGCAGCTCCGGGGTGGCCCGACCATGCCCGTCCACGAGTAGCTCCCAGGCCATGGGGTAGGCCGCCAGCAGGCTGTCGCAGCACGTGACGCGGGTCGATGAGGCTGCTGGCCCTGGCCCTGCAGGGACCGTGCCAGAACCACGCTGCACCTGCTGGGGCTGGATGCGCTCCACGACCCTCGGCGACGATTTGCAGCCACTCGTCGTCGCGGACAGGCCGTCTGGGCAGCAGGTTGATCGTCCGGGTTGGGTGACCCGCTCGCCGGGCTTCGGGCAGCTCAGGCTGCAGTCGTCCCTCGCTGATCCGGGTCATCCAGCTCTGGCCGTCGCGCGCCCGCAGGATGGTCTCCGGCACGATGAGGACCGAGGCGTGCGCGGGAGCGATCCGGGTCGAAGGCGAAGAACCCGACTGCGGGGACCCGGTTCCCCAGGCGCCCGGGGAGCTCCGAGTCGTGGTCGATGTGGGCGCTGACCTCGTCCACCAGACGTCCGCGGCGTCGGCGAAATCGGTCTCGAAGCGGGCAACCTCGCCCAGCGTCACGAATCCCTCGCCCGTGGCGCAGGAATGCGGTGGCTCGTTCCGGGGTCGAGGAATCGGGAGAGGTCTCCCGGATCGTCGATGGCGACTGTCGCTGGCGCGCAGCCGTTTCGTCGCGAAAGTCGAGGCTCACCGGGAACGATAGCTGAGGCCTCGGGCCAGGTGGCCAGGCGGGTCGGTGCGAGCCGATCGCGCACCTACTCGCGCGGACAGGGGCAATAACGCACCGATATGTTGCTAAAAGACTCGCAAAACGCCTAGTCAGAGGCGAATTTCGGGGCTAATTTTTGGGCTGGGTTGGTGAGAAACGGTCTTCGGCACCCTATAGACTGAGGCTGATCAAATCCGTGCTCTGTGACAGTGATCCGGGTTGTTGTCACAAGACTGAGGAGGTCGAATGCCAAAGGCGGAAGCCGGCGTCATTGTCGTCGGCGCGGGCCCCGGCGGGATCCGCCGCTGCAGCCAATCTCGCACGTAGCGGGGACTGGGTGTCCTGCTGCTGGAGAAGAGCGGGTTTCCCGCGGGAGAAGGTCTGTGGTGACGCTCACCCGCGGGCACCACCCGGGCGCTGGTGAGACTCGGCATCGACACCTCGTCAGGAGGCTGGCTGGCTGCACAACAGGGGCTGCGGGTCTGCGGCGGTCGGCGTGGAGCCCTTCCAGCTGGACTGGCCCAGCCTCGCCGACTACCCCGCCCTACGGGCTGGTCCGTCCCCGCGCGGACTTCGACGACCTGATGGCCCAGCATGCCGTCGGGTCCGGGGCCGAGATGGTCAGGGGCGCCAACGTCACCGAGGCCATCCTCGACGAGCGCACGGGCCGCATCACTGGGGTGCGCACCCGCGGCGGCGACGAGTACCGCGCCCCGCTGGTGGTGGCCGCCGACGGCAACTCGTCGCGCCTGTCGGTGTCCATGGGGCTCAACAAACGCGCCGACCGTCCCGATGGGGGTGGCCTACCGCACCTACTACGTCGCCCGCCGCGACGACGACTACCTCGAGTCGTGGCTGGAGCTGTGGGACGGCAAGCCCGCGAATCCACCCTGATGCCCGGATACGGCTGGATCTTCGGGATGGGGGACGGCACCTGCAATGTCGGGCCTCGGCGTGCTGAACACGTCCAAGTCCTTTCCAGAAGACCGACTACCGGGGAGCTGATGAAGGCGTTGGCTCGACAACACCCCCGGAGAGTGGGGGCTTCCAGGAGGAGAAACCGGGCTCAAGGAAGATCCAGGGGCCGCGCTGCCGATGGCCTTTCAACCGCCAACCGGTCTACGGGCGCGGGCTGCTGCTGGTCGGCGACGCCGGCGGCATGGTCAACCCGTTCAACGGGCGAGGCATCGCCTACGCCATGGAGTCTGCGGAACTGGCCGCCGACGCCATTGCCGAGGCCATGCCCGCGGGATCAGCACCGAGTCCCGCTGAGCGTGCGCTGCACGGCTACCGCGACCCAGCTGAAGGCCCGTCTCGGAGGCTACCTACGGCTCGGCACCATCTTCGTGAAACTGATCGGCGACCCGCGGGTGATGCGTCTCTGCACCACCTATGGGCTGCCCCGCAAAACCCTGATGCGCTTCGTCATGAAGCTGCTGGCGAACCTGACCGACAGCCATGACGGAGACGCCATGGATCACATCATCAACGCCCTGTGCAAGGCGGCGCCGTCGGCGTGACAGGGGCAAGGCAGAGCGGAAGGAAGGAACTGCAGTGAACCTCTCATCCCCATCGTCGGGATGGCGGTGTTAGCCACGGTGTTCGTGGTGGTCTCCATGATCCCTGAGCGTCCTCGTCGGGGCCGCAGCCGCCAGAACCGCGCCAAATACGACTCCTACGAGTGCGGCATCCAGCCCACCCCGCAGCCCGTCGGCGGGGGCCGGTTCCCCGTGAAGTACTACGTGATCGCGATGCTGTTCATCGTCTTCGACATCGAGATCGTCTTCCTCTACCCGTGGGCCGTCACCTATCACAGGCTCAGCTCTTCGGGATCATCGCCATCATGAGCTTCATCGTGACGGTGCTGGTGGCCTACTTCTACGTCAAACGGCGCGGTGGCCTGGACTGGGACTGAGCTGGACCGGGACTGATTAGGAGAATTCATGGGTATCGAGGAGAAACTGTCCTCCGGCATCCTGCTGACCACCGTCGAGGGCATCTTCGGCTGGGTTCCGCAGGCCTCGTTCTGGCCGGTGACGCATGGGGCTGGCGTGCTGCGCCATTGAGATGATGGCCTACGGCACCCCGCTTCGACTCGGCCGCTGGGGCCAGGAGGTCTTCCGGGCCTCGCCCCGCCAGGCCGACCTGATGATCGTCTCCGGCCGCCTGTCGCAGAAGATGGCGCCCATCGTGCGGCAGGTCTACGACCAGATGCCGAACCCCAAGTGGGTGATCTCCATGGGCGCCTGCGCATCCTCGGGTGGCATGTTCAACAACTACGCCATCGTCCAGGGGCTGCGACCACATCGTGCCCCGTCGACATGACGTGCCCGGGCTGCCCGCCGCGGGCCCGACATGCTGATCGACGCCATGTTCCAAGCTCCGCAAGGGAGGTCGCGAAGCGCCCGATCGGCCCGAACGAGAGCCGCCGCCATCGCGGCGCGCGAAGAGGCCGCCCTGGCCGCGCCGCCACCCACGAGCTGAAGGGACTCATGCGATGACCGAGACCCCAGGGCGAGATCATCCGCAGACCGATGCAGACATGCCCGCAGGCTCCGGTGTTCGCGACGAGGCGGGCAGTGGAGCCGGGGCTCCGGCGACACCTCCGGCTACGGCGGCAGATCAGCGGCAGCATGCGATGCCCGGGCCAGACCCAGGGCCCTTCGGTGAGCTCCTTCGACGCCATCGTCGCCAGGGCCGCCGAGCTCGTTCCCCGCTCTGGACGGCGGCCTGGTGCTGTTCGACCGCGGTGAGCTGACGATCTTCGTGCCCCCGTGAGCACCTCCATGGAGACCGTCAAGGCATTCCGTGACGACGCGCACCTGCGCTTCGAGATGTGCGTGTCCGTCAGCGGCGTGCACTATCCGCAGCAGGCTGCGCCGAACTGCACGTTGTCTACCACCTGCTGTCAATCACCCACAACCGGCGCGTCCGCTCGGGTGACCGCCCCGAGGGTGACGCCCACGTCCCGTCGGTCGTGGCCACCTACCCGATGGCCGACTGGCACGAGCGCGAGACCTGGGACATGTTCGGCATCGAGTTCGATGGCCACCCGCGCTGACCCGCATCCTCATGCCCGACGACTGGGCCGGCCATCCGCAGCGCAAGGACTACCCGCTGGGCGGCATAGACATCCAGTACAAGGGCGCCACTGTGCCCGCCCCCGATCAGCGGAGGACGTACAGCTGATGAGCAACGACATCTTTGCCGGACCCGGCGAGTCCCCAGGCTGACCGCGTCTACCTGTCGCAGGGAGGCGACTGGGCGCAGATCGCCGCCGAGCAGGCCGAGCGGGGCGACGAGACCATCGTGGTGAACATGGGGCCGCAGCACCCCTCAACCCATGGCGTGCTCCGTCTCATTCTGGAGATGGACGGCGAGACCGTCACCCACATCCGTCCCGCCATCGGATTCCTCCACACCGGCATCGAGAAGAACATGGAGTACAAGACCTGGACCCAGGGGTGGCGTTCTGCACCCGCATGGACTACGTCGCGCCGCTGTTCAACGAGGCCGTCTACTGCCTGGCCGTCGAAAGCTGCTCGCGCATCACCGACGACATCCGGAGCGGGCCCGATCATCCGGGTGCTGGTGATGGAGCTCAAACCGCATCGCCTCCACCTGGTGGCGATGGGCACCGGGCGGCATGGAGATCGGCGCCCTGACCGTGATGACCATCGCCTTCCGGGAACGCGAGATGATCCTCGACTTCCTGGAGGGCCTGACCGGGCTGCGCATGAACCACGCCTTCATCCGTCCCGGGCGGTGTCGCCAATGACCTCCACGAGGGCGGGCTGGAGCATCTGCGCACCGTCATCGCGTGGCTGAGGAAGCACCTGCCCGAGTACGCGACCTTCTGCAACGAGAACCCGATCTTCAAGCTGCGGATGCAGCAACGTCGCGAAGATGGACCTGACGGCCTGCATGATGATGGGCGTCACCGGGCCCGATCCTGCGCTCCACCGGGCTACGAGTGGGACCTGCGCAGGGCACAGCCCTACTGCGGGTACGAGACCTACGACTTCGACGTCATCACCTGGGACACCCAGGACGCCTACGGCCGGTTCCGCATCCGCCTGGCGGAGACCTGGGAGTCGCTGAGGATCGTCGAGCAGTGCCTGGAGCGCTGGAACGGACCCAGGGGCAGCCGTGATGGTGGGCGACGCGAAGATCGCCTGGCCCGCGTCGCTGGCTCTTGGCCCCGACGGCCAGGGCAACAGCCACGAGCACGTCAAGCACATCATGGGTGAGTCGATGGAGGCCCTGATCCACCACTTCAAGATCGTCACCGAGGGTTTCAAGGTGCCGGTCGGGCAGGTCTACCAGGCCATCGAGTCGCCCAAGGGCGAGCTGGGCTGCACCCTCGTCTCCGACGGCGGCACCCGTCCCTACCGGGCCCATTTCCGCGACCCGGGGTTCAACCACCTGCAGTCCGTGCCCGCTGATGTGCGAGGGCGCGATGATCTCCGACGTCGTGGTGGCCGTCGCCAGCATCGACCCTGTTCTTGGAGGTGTGGACCGATGAGCGGTCACTTTCACCAGCGACTTTCCTGAGTCCGGCTCCGTGGACTACTCCCGACCAGTCCACCAATCTCGGCGAGCACCGCGATCGCCGAGCTGCGCGAGCTGGCTGGCCGCTCATCCGCAGCCCCGCTCCGCGCTGCTGCCGATGCTGCACCTGGTGCAGTCCTACGACGGCCGGATCAGCCCGCGGGGCATCGAGCTGTGCGCGAGATCCTCGCATCACCACCGCCCAGGTCTCGGGCGTCGCCACCTTCTACACCATGTACAAGCGCAGGCCCGCCGGCACATCATCACCTCGGGGTGTGCACCACGGCGCTGTGCGCGGTGATGGGCGGCGACATCCTCCTGGATCGGGCCAAGCAGAGGCTGGGCATCGACGAGGGCCAGACCACGCCGTGCGGGCAGGGTCTCCTGGAACGCCTCGAATGCAACGCCGCCTGCGACTACGCGCCCGTCGCGATGGTCAACTGGGAGTTCTTCGACGACATGACTCCCGAGAAGCTCGATGAGCTGATCGAAAGCGCTCATGAACGGTGAGGAGGTGGTCTCTCCGCGTGCGCGACCATGACGTCCTGGCAGAAGGCGGAGCAGGGTGCTCGCCGGCTTCCCCGACGGTCGCGCCGACGAGGGGCCCTCCGCCGGGCACGCCTCCACGCTCGGACGCCGATCGCCGCCGAGAGCGGCTGGAGCGCACCGACCCCGCCAACCTGCCGGATGCCAGCGGAGGAGGAGCCGAGGTGAGCGACCTACTCGCCCCAGTCCTGAGCGAGCAGTGGGGGACAGGAGAAGTCCTGGAAGCTCTCGCGCTACGAGGCCACCGGCGGCTACCGGGCGCTGCGCAGGCGCTGGGAATGACGCAGGCCGATCTCATCAGCCTCGTGAAGGACGCCGGGCTGCGCGGACGCGGCGGCGCGGGCTTCCCGACGGGGATGAAGTGGAGCTTCGTCTCCCAGGACAACCCCAACCCGAAGTACCTGGTGGTCAACGCCGACGAGTCGGGCCCGGCACCTGCAAGGACATGCCGCTGATGATGGCCTCCCCGCACACCCTGGTGGAGGGGGTGCTGATCTCGGCCTACGCGATTGGCTCCAACCAGGCATTCATCTACTGCCGCGGCGAGGTGCTGCACGTCATCCGGCGTCTTCAGCAGGCCGTCAGGGAAGCCTACGGGGCCGGCTATGCGGGCAAGAACGTGATGGGCCTCGGATACGACATCGACGTGATCGTCCGCCGGGGCTGGGAGCCTACATCTGCGGTGAGGAGACGGCGCTGCTCGACTCGCTGGAGGGCCGCCGCGGCCAGCCGCGCCTGCGCCCGCCGTTCCCGGCGGTCGCGGGCCTGTACGCCTCAACGGTCATCAACAACGTCGAGTCCATCTCGTCGGTGCCGTCGATCGTCAACAACGGGGCCAGCCTGGTTCCAGGCGATGGGAACGGAGAAGTCGAAGGGCATGACGATCTACTCGCTGTCCGGGCACGTCGCCCGGCCGGGGCAGTTCGAGGCCCCCATGGGTATCACGCTGCGGCAGCTGCTGGAGCTGTCGGGGCGGGATTCGCGCGGGGCATGAGCTGAAGTTCTTCACCCTGGGGGTCCTCACACCCGATCCTGACGCCCGAGCACCTTGATGTCCCGCTCGACTACGAGGGCATGGGATCGGTCGGCACGATGCTGGGCACGAAGGCCCTGCAGGTCTTTGACGAGACCACCTCCGTGGTGCGCACCACCCTGCGGTGGGTTGAGTTCTACAAGCACGAGTCGTGCGGCAAGTGCACTCTGCCGGGAGGGTTCGTGGTGGCTGGTGCAGCTGCTGATGAGGTTCGAGGCCGGCACAGCTGAGGAGGGCGACGTCGACAAGCTCCTCGACGTGTGCGAGAACATCGGTGGCCGCTCGTTCTGCGCCCTCGCCGACGGTGCCGTCGCCTGCACCACCAGCGCGGTCAGGAACTTCCGTAACGAGTTCGAGCTGGGGTATCACACAGCTGCCTGGGAGCTGTTCCCCTATGCGCGCAGTGCGCTGTTCGCCACGGAAGGAGAGTCACGGTGAGCCAGCCGACCAGACACTGCAGCCAAGGTGGCGCCGAAAGCCGGAGCTGGTCACCCTGACCATCGACGACGTGGCGGTCAGCGTGCCCGAAGGGCACCCTGATCATTCGGGCGGCCGAGATGATCGGCACCGCCATACCGCGGTTCTGCGACCACCCGCTGCTGGACCCGTCGGGGCCTGCCGCCAGTGTCTCGTCGAGATCCCCGACGCAGGGCAACGGCCGTGGCTTCCCGAAACGCAGGCCTCCTGCACCATGCCGGTGGCCGAGGGCATGGTGGTGCACGCAGGTCAGCTCGCCCGTGGCCAAGAAGCGCGCAGGAGGGCATCCTGGAGCTCCTGCTGATCAACCATCCACTCGACTGCCCCATCTGCGACAAGAGGCGGTGAGTGCCCCCTGCAGAACCAGGCGCTCAGCAACGGGCGTGGGCGAGTCGCGCTACGACGGGAGTGAAACGCACCTACCCGAAGCCGGTCAACATCTCGCGCAGATCCTGCTGGACCGCGGAACGGCGTGCTGTGCGCCCGCTGCACCCGGTTCTCGGAGCAGATCTCCGGCGACCCGTTCATCGCGCTGGTGGAGCGGGGCGCGCTGCAGCAGGTCGGGTTCTACGAGCAGGACCCCCTACGACTCCTACTTCTCCGGCAATGTCGTCCAGATCTGCCCCGTCGGGTGCGCTGACGTCAGCAGCCTACCGGTTTCCAGGCGCGCCCGTTTCGACCTGAAGTCACCGACACCTCCTGCGAGCACTGCGCGGTGGCTGCGAGATCCGCACCGACCACCGCCACCACCAGGTCAAGCGCCGCCAGGCGGGCGATGACCCCTGAGGTCAACGAGGGATGGCTGTGTGACAAGGGACGGTTTGGCTTTCGTCTCAGGACGTGGCGAGGGACCGGTTGACTCGACCCGCTGGTGCAGTCGCGACGGTGTCCTGCAGGTCGCGAGCTGGCCCGGAGGCGATCGATGCCGCTGTCGCGACTTTGAAGGCAGCTGGAACCTGCCGTCGGTGCGTCCAGAGCGGCCGGCCTGACTGTCGAGAACGCCTACGCCTACTCAGCGGTTCGCGCGCACCGTGCTGGGCACCAACAGCATCGACTTTCCGCTCCCGGGCCGCCAGCGACGAGGAGGCCCAGTTCCTGGGCCGCCCGCGTCGCGAGGGCCGGGCATGGACGTCACCCTACGCCGACCTCTGGAGGCGCCAGGCACGTCGTGCTGGTCAGCTACTGAACCCGAGGACGAGACCCTCGGTGCTTTTCCTGCGGCTGCGCAAGGGCTGTGAGGAAAGAGGCCTCAAGGTCACGACGCTTGCCCCGCTTCGCCTCCCGGGGAACTGAGAAAGCTGTCCGGAGCTGATCCCAGTAGCCCCTGGAGCCGAGGCCCAGACCCTCGAGGCGATGCGCTGGAGGAGGGACCATCATCCTCGTCGGGTGAGCGGGCCGCATCGCAGCCCAGGCTGCTGTCCGAGGTCTCTCCGAGGCCGATCCTCAGCGGGCGCGTCTGGCATGGATGCCCGCGTCGTGCCGGCGACATGGGGGCCATCGCCGACGGGCTGCCTGCCTGGGTCTGCTGCCTGGCGGCGGCCGGTCGCCTCGGCTGCGGCACGTGTCGACCTGGCCGCGGCCTGGGGCATCGACCAGCTGCCGACGGAACCCTGGCCTGAGCGCCGCAGGAGCAGTTCTGCCGCGGCCGCCGAGGGCCACCTGAGGGCCCTCGTGCTGGCGGGGCGTCGACCCCTACGACCTGCCGAGTCCGCTGCTGCGCCCTGGAGTGCGCTGCAGAGGCTATTCGTGGTGCAGATCTCCACCCGTGCCAACGCGGCCACCGCGTACGCTGACGTGGTGTCCCCTGCCTGCCTGATGGAGGAGCAGGCTGGGCATTTCATGAACTGGGAGCAGCGGGTGCGGCCCGTCGCCCTGGTCAACGAGGGGACGAGGCATCCCATGAGCGATCTGCGGATCCTCGCGGCCCTGGCCGATGCGCTCGGCGAGCGACCTGGGCTCCGCAATGCCGGAGCCGCCTGGGTCGACTTCCAGGCGCTCTGGGGCGCTGGGAGGCGCGCGCATCGTGGGTACCCGCGCAGAGCTCTGACCGTGGCGTTGAGCAGGGCGGCATCGTGGTGCGCTTCCTGGCGGGAGGCTCTGGACGCCACCAGCGGCACCGACTTCATGAGGTGGCGCGCTGCGCAGGACCGCCCGGCCCGACTGTCGCCCGGATGTCTCGCAGCGACCGCGGCGGCGCCCTCAGGCTCGGTGAGGCTCGTGCGCGAGTGGGGTGCCGGCGTCAGCTGCTGCCCGTCGAGATCACGGAGATGGTCGACGGCGTGGTCTGGGTGCCCGATGAACCCGGCGAACGGGGCGTCTGGAGCGTGATGCCCTGCTCCTGGTCACCGTGCTGCCCCGTCCACGCTGATAGAAGGAGCTCAGGGTATGAACGTGTTCTTCCAGGATCCCTGGTGGCTCATCGCTCATCAAGGTCCTAGCCCTGTTCGTGATCCTCCTGCTGTGGACGATCTTCAACGTCTGGTATGAGCGGCGTCTCGTCGGCAAGATGCAGCACCGTCTCGGCCCCATCATGAACGGGCCCTTCGGTTTGGGCCAGGCGCTCGCCGACGGCATGAAACTGCTCGTCAAGGAGGATTTCCGGCCGAAGCACACCGACAAGTGGGTGTTCAACCTGGCCCCGATCCTGACCGGCATGGCGGCCTTCACCACGTGGACGGTGATCCCGTTCGGCGGCCAGGTGGAGATCTTCGGCGTCACCACCCGCCTGCAGGTCACCGACCTGCCGGTGGCGGTGCTGTTCGTGATGGCCATCGCATCCATCGGCATCTACGGCATCGTGCTGGCGGGGTGGGCCTCGAACTCCACCTATGCCTTCCTGGGCGCCATGCGCAGCTCCGCTCAGATGATCTCCTACGAGATCGCGATGGGCCTGTCCATCGTCGGGGTGTTCCTGCAGGCGGGCACCATGTCCACCTACGGCATCGTCGAGGCGCAGCGCACGCCGATCATCTTCCGGCTGCCGTTCGTGGAGGGCGAGGCGAACATCGGGATGATGGGCTGGTACGCGCTGCTGCTGGCGCCGTCGTTCGTGATCTACGGCATCGCGATGGTGGGTGAGACCAACCGTGCTCCCTTCGACCTGCCCGAGTGCGAGTCCGAGCTGGTCTCCGGCTACCTGACCGAGTACTCCGGTTTCCGCTACGCCATGTTCTTCCTGGCGGAGTACATCAACATGGCGACGGTCTCCGCGGTGTGCACGACGCTGTTCCTGGGCGGTTACCTGCCCTATCTGGCCGCTGAACTTGATCGAGCCTTTGAACAACGCCTGGCTCGGCCCGCTCTGGTTTGTGATCAAGGTGCAGCTGCTGTTCTCCGTGTTCGTGTGGCTGCGTGGCACCCTGCCGCGTTTCCGCTACGACCAGTTCATGGACCTGGGGTGGAAGCGGCTGATCCCCGATCTCCCTGCTGTGGATCGTGATGGTGGCGCTCGCGCCCGCAGTACACCTCGCGCTGGCGATCGCGCTGGTGGCGATCCTGATCGCCTTTCGCGCGCAGGAAGCAGGAGCCGGAGCGGGTGCCGCCAGTGGATCCCGAGACGAGCCGTCTTCGACGCCTTCGCGGGCGGTTATCCGGTGCCGCCGCGGCCTCGGGCAGGTGCTGCCCGAGCTGGCCCGGGTGATCAGGTCCGAGCCCGTCGCAGCCGACCGAGAGCGAGGAGAAGTATGGGAATCTTCGATCCGTGGGCCGGATTCGGCATCACGCTTCACACCATCTTCCGCAAGACCTTCACGCAGGGCTACCCCGCAGAAGGGCAGGGAGAAGGTGACGCTGCCGCGCTTTCCATGGCCGGCACCAGCTCAACCGCTGGCCCGACGGCCTGGAGAAAGTGCGTCGGCTGTGAGCTGTGCGCCTGGGCATGTCCGGCCGACGCCATCTACGTGGAGGGCGCCGACAACACCGACGAGCAGCGGTTCTCCCCGGGGGAGAGGTTCGGGCACGTTTACCAGATCAACTATCTGCGCTGCATCTTCTGCGGGATGTGCATCGAGGCGTGCCCGACGCGTGCGCTCACGATGACCAACGAGTTCAAGCTCGCCGACAAGACGCGAGGGAAGCTGATCTATGAGAAGCAGGACCTGCTGGCGCCCGCTGGTGACGGGCATGGAGCACGCCTCGCATCCCGCGGCGCCTCGGCGATGACGAGACGGACTATTTCCTGGGGCTGCCGCCCACCGGTCAGCCCGGACACCCGGACGGCACCCTGAGCAAGGAGCGGTGAAATGATTCCCCTTCCCCCGCTGACGGGTGAGGTCGTCGCCTTCGTGGTGTGCGCCCCGGTCATGGTGCTGCTCGCGGTCGGCATCGTCGTGGCCCGCAAGCCTGTGCACTCGGCCATCTGCATGGCCGGGGTGATGGTCGGGCTCGCGATCCTCTACGCCGCGCAGGACGCCCCGTTCCTGTTCGTGGTGCAGATCATCGTCTACACGGGCGCCATCCTGATGCTGTTCCTGTTCGTGGTGATGCTGATCGGCGTCGACAGCCGTGACTCCGTGGTGGAGACCCTCAGGGGCCAGCGAGTGGCTCGGCATCCTCGCGGTGCTCAGGCTGGCGGGTCTGCTGGTGTTCGCCGTCGGGCAGGCGGTGTTCGTCGGGTGCGGCCCGGCGCTGGCGCGAGGCCAACGCCGCCGAGGGCGGCAACGCGCGGGGAGTGGCCGCGCTGCTGTTCTCCCGCTATGTGGTGCTGCACTGTTGCGCCATATGCGCCTGCGCCTGCCTGCGCTATATATATATATATATATATATATATATATATATATATATATATATATATATATATATATATATATATATATATATATATATATATATATATATATATATATATATATATATATATATATATATATATATATATATATATATATATATATATATATATATGTATATATATATATATATATATATATATATATATATATATATATATATATATATATATATATATATATATATATATATATATATATATATATATATATATATATATATATATATATATATATATATATATATATATATATATATATATATATATACTTTATATATATATATATATATAACATATATGCTGCTGCTGCGCTGCTGCGCGCCTGTATGCTGCGCGCCTGCGCCATGATATGCTGCCTGCTGATATATATATATATATATATATATATATATATATATATATATATATATATATATATATATATATATATATATATATTATATATATATATATATATATATATATATATATATATATATATATATATATATATATATATATATATATATATGTATATATATATATATATATATATATATATATATATATATATATATATATATATATATATATATATATATATATATATATATATATATATATATATATATATATATATATATAT